>Ga0207022_10031_pt1 | contig 38789 bp, 33 predicted proteins | sample Alteio_BWMinCont_46_FD_153307 | JGI IMG/M metagenome (GOLD analysis project Ga0207022, IMG submission 153307) | Enriched cells from forest soil in Barre Woods Harvard Forest LTER site, Petersham, Massachusetts, United States -... | ecosystem: Environmental > Terrestrial > Soil > Temperate forest >... | reverse complement strand
CCTGATACCCGCTGTTTATTACTTTATTTTTACTCCGATCGAGGCACTGCACCTGCCGGACCGGTTTTACTCCATTTTTAACACTGCGTTAATGATTGGCTCGTTACTGAACCTGTTACTGTTATATGGCGCGCAGCGCTCGGTAAAAACACTGTTCCCGCTGGTGTTGTTCCTGGCGGCGCCGCAGTTTTTGTTTGCCGCCTTTTCCGAACATGAAGATGCATTGATGTTTTTCTTAAGCACCAGCGCCGCCGCCTGGCTTATCGCGAGACCGCTCTCCCCGAAAACGATTTTCTTCGGCGTGCTCAGCGCCGCCTTCGCCGCGGGGGTTAAATATGCCGCGGCCATTTTCCTGCCCTTTGCGCTGCCGGCGCTGGCCCTGTATTTCGGCGGCACCGAGCGCCTGCGCCAATGGCTGCAGCCGAAAACAGTGCTGACCGCGATGCTTTTCCTGGTCCCCATTTTATTGGTCATGCTGATTCCCGATGTCGTGATCGATGCCAACCGCGGGATCGGTTACTTCGACCAGTTACACAAGCTATCCCAGTACCACACGCGGTCGACGCTTTCCTGCGGCCTTCCGCATTTCCTGCTCAGCCTCTGCGAGTTTTTATTCGACATTCCCAGAACCCTGCTCAATCTTTTCCATATGAATATTTCGCCGCTGATGCCGGCATATGATTTTCTTCCCCAGGGCTGTTCCTTTGAGAACACCAGGGAAACCACCCAGTTCGGAGCGCTGTTGCCGTTGTCTCTCCTTGGTATTTTTTTTGTGGGCGGGTGCAACCGGCGCGTCGCGGTCATTTCGTTAGTATCGTTTCTGGCAGCCGTGGCCGTATTCTGTTTCCGGGTTACCTATTGGTGGGGCACCGGCCGGTATTTCATGGTCGGCTTCCTGGCGCTGCTGCCGGCGTTTCTTATTTCATTGGAGGCGATCCGCGGCCGGTTCGGCACCGTTTTCTATGCTCTGGCGGTGGGCGTTGTCCTACTACCTGCCATGATGATCGCCGTTCGCTCGGACGTCAGCCTGAGCCGGATCCCCTATGTTTTTGCGCATGGCGATCTCCAGGCGGCGCCGGTGGAAGGCATCGTGCCCGCCCTGAAAACGGTGGAAGGAAAAGCCAATATCTATTTCAACGACGTGATGCCATTTTCCATTTTGCTTCGCATCATCCCCTCGAAAGACGTGTCGCTGAAAAAGGAAATCGTGCCGGGTGCCACCAATATCCTGGCGCTGCCGAATGAATATTCGGCCAAAACCAACTGGCATGACAATGATTGGATTGTGCCGATTCCTTCTTCGCGCGGCGATTTCGTTTTCATGGGGCCGGTGACCGACCATTTCGGCAACCGGGTCCCCACCTCGTTTTACATGAACAAAACGCCGAAAACGCCCGCGTCGGCGGAAACCTTTGAGATACAATTTTATCCCCCGGCAAAAAATCCGCGGGAATGGGTACGGTCTTTAGGCGCGAAATATGCTATCCGTGAGTTTGCATTGCAGGGTGAGACGCGCTATTTCATTCATAGTAATGACGGCGCCGCTCATGACGGATTGTGCCTGCGGCGAAGGGGCGGGGCGCTGACCTGGTCTATCGGAACCATGGAATCATGCTTCCAAGGAGTATAGGATGAAGCTCAGAACATCGCGCCGGACGGATCTCTGGCTTAATTTTCTTTTAAATGACTGCCTGCCGCCGGTATTGCGCGACCGAACCTGGCTGCTATCGCCCATGCTGCGCCTGGCGTGCGGGAAAAAAGCCGGATTACTGATGGATTTCCGCGAGCGCGCCTATGGCCTGACCGATGAGGAATTCGCCGAAATATATGCCGATCTTCACGATGCCATTATCGACCGCCCGACCGACCTTAATGACGCCTGTGTACACGCCATCCTGCGCGACGCGGCAGGCCCGGAAATCCTGGAAGTGGGCTGTGGCCGGGGCTTCCTGGCGGAAAAACTTGCGCATCATGCGCATGTCACGGCCACCGATGTCGCCCTGGACCCCAAGCTGACGCGGCCGGATTCGGGCATCACCTATCTCGAATGCGCTGCCGAGAAGCTGCCGTTCGCCGACCGCTCGTTCGACACCGTGGTATGCGCGCATACGCTTGAGCATGTGCGCGACCTGTATACCTCCATCGCACAGCTTCGCCGCGTATGCCGCAAGCGGCTGATCGTCGTGCTGCCGTGCGAGCGGCCGTACCGCCACTCGTTCAATCTTCATATCCATTTTTTCCCTTATGCCAGCGCCATCTACGCGTGGTTCGGAAAAATCCCCAATGCCTCTTTGACGAAACTGGCGGGGGACTGGTACTATGTTGAAAATCTCTGATGCGGACGTGCTATGAAAATCCTCGCCATCGTTCCCTGTTATAAGGTCAAGGCGAAAATACAAAGCGTGCTGGCCGGCATCGACCCGGCCATCGCCGTGGTGTGCGTGGACGATGGCTGCCCGGAGGCGACGGGCCACCATGTGGAGACGCTAGGCTTAAGCAACGTCACGGTGATTTATAATGAGAAAAATCTGGGCGTGGGCGGCGCGGTCAAGGCGGGCTACAAACATGCCCTGGATAATAGCGATGCGCAGATCGTGGTGAAAATCGACGGCGACGGCCAGATGCCCGGACAAAAAATCGGCGAGCTTATTCAGCCGATCAAGGATGGCCGCGCCGAATATGTGAAGGGCAACCGCTTTTATTACCTGCGCTACCTTAAGGGGATGCCCATGAAAAGGCTGGTGGGCAATACCGGCCTGTCGTTTTTTACCAAGCTTTCCTCCGGCTATTGGGACCTGATGGACCCGACCAACGGCTTCACCGCCATCGCGCGCGGCAAGCTGGAGGAGCTGGAGCTGGACGAGATCGACAACCGCTATTTTTTCGAGTCCGACATGCTGTGCAAGCTGTACCTGCTCAATACGGTGGTCAGGGAATATCCGATGAAGGCGCGCTATGACGGCGAACATAGCGGCCTCAGGCCGTGGCTCGTTCTTCTGCCGTTTTTTGCCAAGCATATGCGAAACATGTTTCGCCGCATCCTCTATACCTATTTCGTGCGCGATTTCAATGCCGGGTCGCTGGCGCTGCTGCTGGCGCTGGCGCTGGGCGGGCTTGGGTTTGTCTATGGCGCCGGCAGCTGGTGGCAGACTTTTGAAACCGGCGTGGCGCGATCGTCGGGCACCGTCATGCTGACGGCGCTCAGTCTCATATTTTCAGTGCAATTCCTGCTTTTTTTCCTGACGGTGGATATGCAGAATAATCCCAACGTCAAAGCGAAATAGCGCCCACGATTTTTCCAATCCGGTGGGCATTGGCCATGATCGACAGGGTATACGATCCCGCCGGTATGCAGGGTAGCGACGCGGCGTCGGCTACGTAGACCGAAGAAGCGGCGGTGAGTTGTCCCGCATCGTCTGCGGCAACCGACGCGCCGTAATGCACCGAGCTGCCGGGCAGGCCGAGGCTGCCGGGGAGGGGCAGCAGGCCGAGTTTTCTCATATGCATCAGGAAAAATAACAGGAGTTGCCAGTATATACCCCATGCACCGGGCTTTCGCCTGCCGCTGAAAGTGGTCATTTTTCCATCGTCGGTGACCTCTATTTCCGCCGAATCGTCCGAGTGGAGAAAGCACATGCCTATAAACAGGCGTGAAAAAAGCGGAGCGAGGATTTTTTCGAGCAGGGCATGACAGCGGCGCGGGAATGGGGACACTATCGCGTCACGGATGGCCGGGTTTTTTCCGAACAGATGGATGACGATAGCTTTGCGGGTGATTTTCCGATGGTCAACGGTGAGCGTCAACTGGCTTAATGCATGGTAGCCAACCTCCGGCTGTGACCGGCCGAATATTTTAAACAATGGAATTTTGATCAGGTCGCTGTTCTTAAGCGTCGCCTGCCGGACGCCCAGGCTGCGCATGACGATGGCGGTGGTTTGCGCCGCTCCGGCGGCGAGTATCAGCTTTTTACCCTGCAAGGTTTCACAAGTGCGGTCTTCGATGTTTTCCACCCGCACATCGACATTATCACCGGCGGCGGCGAAAGTTTTTACGCGCAATCCCGGCCGGTAGGAAAAAGCGGGGTATTGCCGCAGCAAGGCGGAGATAATCTCGCCGCTGTCGAACATCGCGCCGTAAGGGCAGCCGTAAAAACACATGCCGCACAGCTGGCATTGTTGCGGCCGCATGGCCAGGCGCGTTTTGCCGAAATGAACACCGCTTTGATTGAGGGAGGTTTTGTGCCGGTTCCATTTTTGAAGCAGCGTTTCCGATTCTTTTGTAATACGGTGCGGCGTGATATTTTCCGTATGAAGCGGCATCACTTCCGCCAGATTATCCGCTTCGGCGCTGAGCGGAATGTGCTTCAGCACTTCGCGCATGGATTCGATAAAGCCTTCCTTGAAATTCCACTGGTCGCATTCCGCGCCGTACGGCGGCTCGATGCCGCGTCCCCAGATGTTGGACAAACCGCCCAGCGCGTTCGATTGCATGATGCGGCAGTTTTTTTCCTGAATAGTAGCGGCATGTGCCGGTCTGGTCGGAAAATCCGAACCGAACGCCTGCCGGCGCGACAGGGTGGACGTTCCCTTAAGCGCGGAACGCTCTTCCGGCGTCCAGGATTGCCAAGGCCGTGCGCCCAGTTTTTCTTTCAGTTGCCGTGCATTTTGCTCCGCTGCCAACCCCGGATCGATCATCACTACGCTGGCTCCGGCCTGCAGCGCGCCCAGGGCGGCGAACGCCCCTGCCGGTCCGGAACCTGCGACCAGTATGGTCATTGCTTAAAAAAACTCCTGATGGTTTCGGCGTAGCGCCGGGCTTGCTCAAGCGGGAATCCGCGGTAGGCGGGTAGCATCAGCGTTCCGCCGTAAGCCGCCCGCGCCTCAGGGCAATCGCGGTAATATTGCTTGTAGGAAGGCAGGTCGGCGCAATTGGGCGCGTGTTGCACGGCAACGTCGCAATAACGGTCTATCATGTAACGCTGCAATGCATATTTATCCGCGACCTGCACCGGGAAATAGAGATAGGTGTGAGATCCGTCGCCCACAAATTCCGGGCAGATCAGCCCGTCGATACCTTTGAGTTGATTGTAGTATATTTCGGCGCAGCGGATGCGATGGCGGACATCCTCATCCACCTCTTTCCATTTGTCGGCGATGGCGCAGGCCTGCTCTGGGGAAATCCGGGTCACATATTCCGGCGGGATTGCCCCAAAAAAAGCCGGGTTCAGATCCTGCGACACGATATTGATAATCGAACGGATATGGTGCTTATAACCGTAGCGGATGATGCGCGAGGAAAGCTGGAATACCGGGCCGAAAGTGCCGGCGTCCTTGACCGCGCAGGCCAGCGCTTTTTTATAGAGCCAGCGTGTATCGGCGGGCGGATAAGCGGCAATGGCGCTGCGCACGCGGGCGGCGATGCCGTCATCGTTTGTGATCAGGCAGCCGCCGTAAAAAGACGTTACGTTTTTGGGATAGCTGAAACTGAGGATGCCGAAATCGCCGATGGTGCCGGCATGACGGCCGTTCTGCCAGGCGCCGATGGCCTGCGCCGCGTCCTCGACCATGACCAGCTTGTGCTTGTCGCACAGGGCGCGCACGGGGAGGGTGGTGTTCATGTTGCCGTAGAAATGCGTGGCCATGATCGCCACGGTTTTATCGGTGATGAGGCGCTCGGCCAGCGCCACGTCCATGTTCCATGTCCCCGGCTTTATGTCGCAGAAGACCGGCGTGAATCCGGCCAGGTGCACCAGGCTGATCACCTCGGGTACGGTAATCGGCGAGACGATGATTTCACCGCGGCGATTCAGCGCCCGCAAGCCCTCGAAGATGGCCATGCGCCCCATCGAGGTGAGGACGGCATGGCGCGATTTGGTGTAGGAAGCGATGATGTTCTCGGTGCGTTCGACCGCGCCGGGAGCGCACAGCTTCAAGGCGCCCTGCAGCATACGCAGGTAGGAGATGTTTTTGGTATAGAGGCGGAGGCGGGGGGTGAGCATGGGCATCATGGGGTTGGCTGGGCGTTGAACAGGCCGTCGAAATCAAGCGTTTTGGGATCGGCGCGCGTCATAAAAACATAGGCCCCAAAGTTAAGGTTATCCAGGTGGAACCTGTCGCCATAGAGGCTCAGTCCTTCGTATGCCACCCGGCAGCGCCCCGCATCGCACAGCACGGCGAACAAATCAAAATACTTCGCGCCGTTTTCCAGGACAATGGTTTTTAATTGCCGGTTGAAAGCCGCCTGCTGTTCGTATTCGGGCGGCGGCATAAATTCCGTGCAGGAGGAAGTCATGGGCCGTTTAAAACAGCTGGCGGGATCGCGGTGCATGAACGGCATACTGCCGTAGACATAGACGTTCATCCCCGCCGCTTTTAATGTGGCGATGGTGCGCTTCATTTTCCCGAACAGGAAATCGGGCTGGTAGCTCTGGGTCAGCGGATTCCAGGAACTGACCAGGATGATATTCCTGATTTTCCTTTTGATCAGCGCATCGAACATGTTGTTGATTTCATTGGCGCAGGCCAGGCCGCTGTCATAGATGGGAAGGCAGGCCAGCGTGGTGTGCTTCTCCACGGTCAGGCCGTGGCTGGCGGCAATGGCCCCGAACAAATACACCATGCGGTTAGTGTGGCTGTCGCCGATCATGACGAAGTCCGGATTCTTTAATTCCGTATTATCGTCCGGCTGACAAATACCGTAGCCGTTGTCGCAGGATTTGTACTGCGTTAACCGCGTAAATTCTGCCGAAACCATGGGATGGTTTATCCGACGGGGCAAACCGTGTTTAGCCGACACCACGGCACCCCCAAACGCAATAACCAGGGCTATGCCCAGACAGCAGGCTCCCAGTTGCCGCGCCGGAAGCCTCGCGATCCAGCTGCCCTTCCGGCAGGGGAGCTCTATAAAATAATACATGGCGACCGACAGCAGGAACGACAGGGTCAGCACGCCCCACGTCTCGTACAGGCCGATGTCCTCGAAGCGGTAATATTTGTAGAACACGATCATCGGCCAGTGGGTGAGGTACAGCGAGTAGCTGATCAGGCCGATAAACACCATGAGGCGGTTGTTCAGGAGCCGGCCGCTATAGCGCGCCGTGCCGCTGTAAATGACCAGCGCCGTGCCCAGACAGGGTACAAGGGCACTGAATCCCGGGAAAGCCATGCCCTTCGAGTAGGTCGTGGCGGCATACATAATCAGGGCAAGGCCGAGCAGCATCAACGGCTCCAGGAGGATTTTTTTCCGGGGCGGTGCGGCGACGAGCCAGACCATCAAGGCGCCGATGCAGAATTCAAATACCCGAAACGGGATGAGATAAAAAATGGCGGCATGTTTTTCGATGAACACTTGGTTTAAGGCGAGGCTGGCCATGCCGGCGATTATTATGGCCAGCGGCGCCAGCCCGGCTTTTCTTTTTTTGAGCAGATAAATGAACGTCACCGGCCATAGCAGGTAGAATTGCTCCTCCACGCTGAGCGACCAGGTATGGAGCAGCGGCTTGAAAATGGACTCGATGTCGAAATAATCGGCTTCGCTCCAGAAATAGATGTTGGAGACGGACAATACGGAGGACAGCAATTCTTTTCCGAAACGCTCGAAATGTTCGGGAATGAGCAATATATACGCGCAGATGAAGCAGAGGACATAGATGAAAAACAAGGCGGGCAGCAAGCGGCGGGCGCGGCGCACGTAAAAATGGGAAAACGAGAAGGCACCCCGGTCGAATTCGTCCCGGATGAGCCGGGTGATCAGAAACCCGCTGATGACGAAAAAAACATCGACGCCGGTAAAGCCGCCGCCAAATGCGGGAAACCCGGCATGGAAAAACACGACGCAAAGCACGGCCAGCGCCCGTAGCCCGTCGATATCCGGCCTGTAGTCTTTATGGTTCATAATGCTCTCATAACACAGGATACTGCCCAACCGAAAAACTTTTTATGGTTTTCAAACAGGATATTATTATACTCCGTGTCCTGTCGCCCGCTTTATTGCCTTAAGAGGAACCATGTTGCCTGAACCCCTGAAACGCCCACGCCTGCGCGGCAGCGGGGTACCTTTTGCCGGCATGGCGCTGGTCGGGTGCCTGCCGTCGCCGCTGAAACGCGCCTGGTACCGCTGGCGTGGCGCGACTATCGGCAGAAACGTGGCGCTGGGCCTGTTCAGCTATATTCAAAGCCCGGAGATTGTTTTGGCGGATGGCGTCTCGATCGCCCCCTTCACTTTTATCCGCACCCGCAGCTGCCGCATCGGCGCGCGCAGCGCCATTCATGCCTTTACCGCCATCGATACCGGCGCCTTTACGATGGGCGAGGATTCCGCCATCGGCGAGCAGGTGGTGGTCGGCGGATTGCTGACGCCGCGCTCGGCGCTGACCATCGGCCATCGCACCAAGATTTTTTCCTACAGCTTTATCAATCCCACCGAGCCGGTCACCATCGGCGACGAAGTGTGCATCGGCGGCGGGAATTATATCTTTACCCACGGCACTTGGCAGTCGATGCTGGACGGATTTCCGGGAAGCTTCGGCCCGGTGACGGTGAAAAGCGGGGCGTGGGTGGCGTGGCGCAGTTTTATCATGCCGAACGTCACCATCGGCGAAGAGGCGACCGTCGGCGCCGGTTCGGTAGTGACGCGGGACGTTCCGGCGCGCACGCTGGCGCTGGGTGCGCCCGCCAAACCGGTGAAACAAGCCGCCGACTATATCCGTACCCTCGATGAGGGGGAACGGCACGCGCTGCTGCTGCGCTGGTTCGGGGAGTTCGCGGATTTCCTGACTTATCTGGGCCGTCGTGTGGCATTTACCCACGATGATAGTGGAGCCGTAGTGCGTGTGGCGCAGCCGGGCGGGCGGGAGTTTGTCATCGTTTACCGGCGGCAGGCATCGGCAACAGCCAACGTTAAAGCGGATATACTGGTATCGCTGGCCGCCATCGGCGAAACCGGGCGCAGGGGGCTTCAGGGCTGGTTCGATATCGCCGCGCGCGAATGCAAACTCGTTTCCCACCCGCTGTGGGCGGAGTTGCGCAATTTCCTCACCCGCTACGGCGTGCGGTTTTCCGTGGTTGATTCGTTATGATGATCGACCTGCTGCTATTCCCGCTTTTCCTGTGTTTTATCTATGGCATCGGGGCGGGGGTGCTGGTTATCGGGCAGGGGAAACCGGATGTTTATCCGCTTTGGTTTTATTTTGCCGCCGGGTTGCTGGCGGTGGGGTTTACCTCGCTCATGGTCAATTTTTTTTCGGGCGCGGCCTCGCCGGCATTCTATGTGATGGTTATTCTTCTGTGCGTTTTGGGGCTGAGAAATATTCGCCGGGCGGATTTCCCGGAATTTATCCCGCTGGGCATTATGTTGACGCCGCTGGCGTCGGGGATGCTTCCGGGGTCGGATGCCGGGCTGTATCATCTGCCGCACCAGCTGTGGATCAGGGAAGAAAAAATCGTGTTCGGGCTGGCGAATTTTCACAGCCGTTACGGTTTCAGCTCGTTTATGGAATATATCGGCGCGCCGTTGTGGGTGGGCGATCATTTCAAGCTGGTTTCCTATGCCGCCGCGGTGTTTCCCCTGATGTTGCTGCTGTTTCTTTTGCAGGCGGCACGGTCGGCGCAGGTGCAGACGGCAGCGGTCGGCCTGCTGATTACCGCCAGCCTGATCATCTACAGCCATTATTTTGAATTTTCCTATACCTCCACCGATACCCCGACGGGCATCATGTTCGCGCTTGCTTTTTTTTACGGGCTGCAACTGCTGTGGGATGACGCGCCGCCGGGGCGGACAAAGCTTGCCGTGTTTTTTCTCTGCGCCGCTTTCTGCTTTATGCTGAAAGTCAGCGGCGCGCTGATGTTTTTGTGGGTCATGTTCGTTGTGGCCACGCAGCTGCGGGCGCGGCGCATGGCATGGAGGGATTTAATGCCGAGTGCGATCATCCCTGCCGTTTTGGTGATGGTCTGGCTGGTGCGGGGCGTTATCATCAGCGGCTGCCTGCTCTATCCGGTGGCGCAAAGCTGCATCGATGTTCCCTGGGTGGCCACGGACAAGGCGATAGAGAATTCCATAGGGATTACCAACCATGCGCGCCACCCGGCGACGGACGATATGACCGCCTGGTTTACCGTATGGTGGCTGCCGCATTATGCGGTTTTTATCCTGGCGGTGCTGGCCCATAGTGTTGCCGTGGCCGCCCTCTATCGCTATTATTTCCGGGAAAAACTGCCCGAACGCCCCGGCATCGTTGTTCCGGCGCTGGTGTTTGCCCTGATGGCGCTTGCGGTGTGGTTCATCAAGGCGCCGACACCGCGTTTCGGCATCGGCGTGTTTATCATCCTGCCGATAACGGTTGCCCTGAGTTTGTTTGGACTACGCCGCATCGACGAAAAAACATTAAGGTCGTGGCGCGATAAAATACCGGATAGAATGGGCGCGATAGGGCAATTCATTGAGCGAAACGGAATGAAGCAGGCGCCGGGGACTATCCTGGTCATGCTACTGGCGGTAAAATTCGGCGTGTTCGGCGCGCCGCTTCGGCATATCATCAAACCCTTCGATATGCTGGCGGTTCCGGCGGCGGTGGATACCAGGCCGGACAAGCATTTCGGCATCCGCTCGGGGCCGGATTGCGAGTGTTTTCTCGAAAAATATTGCGGTCCGGATGACAGGCCGGTAATGGGAGAGTATGATGGCTACAAATATTTTGAAAAACCATAGCCTATGAAAAGCGTTCTTGTCACCGGCGGCGCCGGATTTCTTGGTTCGCATCTGTGCCGCAGGCTACTGCAGGACGGCCACGAGGTGGTCTGCGCCGATAATTTTTTTACCGGTTCGAAGCAGAATATCAGCGCCCTGCGGGACGATAAAAATTTTGAGTTCATCCGCCATGACGTGACGTTTCCGCTTTATATGGAAGTGGACAGGATCTTCAACCTCGCCTGCCCGGCCAGCCCCATCCATTACCAGAACGACCCGGTGCAGACGGTCAAGACTTCCGTCCACGGCGCCATCAACATGCTGGGCCTGGCGAAACGTACCAAAGCGCGCATTTTCCAGGCGTCGACCAGCGAGGTATATGGCGATCCGGAACATCACCCGCAGAAGGAAGAATATTGGGGGCATGTCAATCCGATCGGGATACGTTCCTGCTACGATGAGGGAAAACGCTGCGCCGAAACCCTGTTCTTCGATTATCACCGCCAGCACGGGGTCGACATCCGCGTCGGCCGGATTTTCAATACCTACGGCCCGCACATGCACCCCAATGATGGCCGCGTCGTCTCCAATTTCATCCTGCAGGCGCTGCGCGGCGAAGATGTGACCATTTACGGCAGCGGTTCGCAGACCCGCTCATTCTGTTATGTCGACGATCTGGTCGATGCGATGGTGCGCATGATGGATTCGGAAAGTTGCGGGCCGGGGCCGCTCAATCTCGGCAATCCCGCCGAAATCACCATCCGGGAACTGGCTGAGCAGATCATCGCGCTGACCGGCGCCAAATCGAAGCTCATCGAAAAGCCTCTGCCCAGCGACGATCCGCTGCGCCGCTGCCCCGACATTGCCGAAGCCAAAAAGCGCCTGGACTGGGAACCGAAAACGGAACTTAAGGTGGGGTTGATGAATACCATCGCTTATTTTGAAGAATTGCTGCGGGGAAAACATGGCTGATCCGTTCATCGTGGTGACGCCGGTCTACGAGGATAAAGCCGCCGCCCGGCAGCTGCTTGGGGAACTCGCGGCTGAATTCGGACAGAATATGTATGCGGTGGTCGTCGATGACGGCTCGGTACGCGAGCCGGCGGACGCGTCCTGGCTGGCGGAGGCCGGGCTGCCGGGCGCCGTCATCACGCTGGCGCGCAATGTCGGGCATCAGAGAGCCATTGCAGTGGGGATGTGCTACGTCGCCGAGCATTTCCCCAATCTGCCGCTGGTGACGATGGATTCGGACGGCGAGGATGTTCCGTCGACGATCCATGCGCTCTTGGCTGCGATGGACGGCAAGGCCGATGTCATCGTCGCCCAGCGTAAAAGCCGGGTCGAGACGCGCCAGTTTAAATTTTTATACGAGGTCTATAAAAAACTTTTCAAGCTGCTGAGCGGCCACGCCATCAATTTCGGGAATTTTGCCTTATACAGCCCCGCGGCGGTCGCCCGGCTGTCGAGGATGGCGGAATTGTGGATTCACGTCGCCGCCACCGTGCTCAGTTCCAAGCTGCGTGTCCGCCACGTGCCGCTCGACCGCGGACGGCGCTATGCGGGACAGAGTAAAATGAATTTCGTCGGGCTGGTGCTGCATGGGTTTCGCGGCCTGATGGTGTTTGCCGAGGACGTGCTGGTGCGCGTGGGCATCGCCTGCGGCGCGATTGCCGCGCTGGCGATGCTTGGCATTGCCACGGCGGTGTTCCTCAAACTCATCGGCCTGTCGACGCCCGGCTGGTTCTCCGTCATCATCGGCATGTTGCTTTTGATCATGTTCCAGACCGGCATCCTGACGCTGACGACGCTGCTGCTGACCGGCGTGATGAAAGGCGTCCTGAACGTGCCGCCCGATTACCGTTATTTTGTGAAAGCGGTCTATGACACTCGCCGCTAACATTTTTCTCTCCGCCGTTTTATTCGTCGTCACGCTCGCCGCCGTGAATTACATTCATTTCAGGGCGTTTCCGGTCAACGTCGTGCTCTATGGCGCGCTGATCGATGTGGCGATTTCCGTCATTATCTCCGGGTTGGCCGGTTGGTACGTTATTTTTCGCGGGAATATTTCATCCATTATATTCGCGCAATTGCTGGTCATTTTTACCCTGCTGGGGTATATTTTTGCCATCACCGTGCCGACGGTTATCGACCGCTCCTTCTCGCTGTATATTCTGGAAAAGCTGCAACAGAATGACGGCGGCATACGCCAATCGGCGTTCGACGGCGCCATCGTCGAGGAATTCATGCGCGAGCACCGCCTGAGCGACGCCCGGCTCACCGAGCAGCTGGAATCCGGCACCATCGCCATCGCTGGCGGCTGCGTCACCCTCACCGGGCGAGGGCAGGTGATTGCCTCGATGACGCGCTGGTACCGCCAGCATATGCTCCCCCAGCATCGCCTGCTGATGGGCACCTATTCCAGCGACCTGACCGATCCCTTCCGGGAACCTTCACGGATGAGCGATTACCGGTGCGGGGAAGCGCACATGCCCTAGACAAAGGCGGTTTCATCTTTTATAACCCCTACTCCTTTTGTATTTCCCGCCCATGCCCGGATAGCTCAGTTGGTAGAGCAAGGGACTGAAAATCCCTGTGTCGCTGGTTCGATTCCGGCTCCGGGCACCATATCCTTCCCCGCCATTGTTCGCCATTATTCAAAAAACATAAATAAATACAAGGATAATGGCGTATTTATTATTCGCCGTCATTCGCATTATTTTAGTGACAGTCGGGGTATCTGGGGGTACTTTTAGGGGTATCAATAACTGTCCCGGAGGTGTCCCATGTTGCTTACCAATACCGCCATAAAGAACGCAAAGCCCAAGGAAAAGCCCTATAAACTGGCCGATGGTGATGGGCTGTATCTGCTTATCAAGCCTAATGGCGGGAAATACTGGCGGCTTAAATACCGTTATGTTGGCAAGGAAAAGCTGTTGGCGCTGGGCACATACCCCGAAGTTACCTTAGAGGAAGCCAGAGATAAACGGCGTGCTGCCCGTAAGTTGCTGACCAATGGTGCTGACCCCAGCGGTAAGAAAAAAGAAGAGAAGCGCCGGAAAGCCTACAATGTTGAAAACAGTTTTCAGGTAGTAGCCAAGGAATGGTTTGATACAAACAAGCCAAAATGGACGCCTGACCACGCGGAAAGGCTCTGGCGGCGACTTGATCTGCACATGATACCGGAAATTGGCGACCGCCCGATTGCAGAGGTAAAGGCTTTGGATTTACTTGATGCCCTGCGAAAGATCGAAAAACGCGGCACTACCGAAACCTCCCACCGGCTCTTGCAAACCTGCGGCGTTATCTTCCGTTATGCCGTGCTGACCGGCAGAATCCAGTATAACCCCACTCAGGACTTGAAAGGCGCATTGATGCCTCACAAGGCGGAAAGTCATCCCACCATAGAGGCGAAGGCACTGCCGGACTTCTTTAAGCAGTTAGAAGCCGTAGAAACCACCGAACTTAATAAACTGGCAATCCGGTTGCTTATGCTTTCTTTTGTCAGGCAAGGCGAACTGCGGCAAGCCAAATGGGAAGACATAGACTTTAAGGCCAAAGAATGGCGCTTACCAGCCCATACTACCAAAATGCGTGACCTGCATATTGTCCCCTTAGCCAAACAAACCATCAAACTGCTTGAGGATTTGAAACACCTGACCGGCGAAGGCGCATTACTCTTTCCCTCACAGCAACGCCGCCGCCATGCCATGATGAGCGAAAACACCATCAATCATGTACTGCGAAAGATGGGATATAGGGACAAGCTGGTAGGACATGGCTTCCGCGCCCTGGCTTCCACCACTCTCAATGAAATGGGTTTTCCGCCGGATGTCATAGAGCGCCAGCTTGCCCATATGGAACGTAATAAGGTACGCGCGGCTTATAACCGCGCCGAATATCTGCCCCAGCGCCGCGACATGATGCAGAAATGGGGTGATTATCTAGATAAGGCGGCTCGTGAGGAGAAAGTAATTACTGGAAACTTCAAGAAAAACCGCTAAGTAAAACCTTGAAAATCAGTAAGTAAAATCGCTATATTAGAGGGCGCGGCTAGGCTGACTCCGAAAGGCTTTGATAGCCTTCATCATTTTTTGCGCGAGCGCCCGGAACGGTCGGCGATATGGGCGCTGCCGCGAGAAATGTCTGTTTTTTGGTTTGGGCGGGGTTTTTTGAGATGCGCCCTATCGTCTTCCGCATCATCTTCCGCCGGTTCTATGCCCTGCTTTCGCGCTTTTATTTTTTCGGCAATCCATTGTTTTGCCCAATCAACTTCATCCTGATGAATACGAAAAGCATATGGCCTATAAGTTCTGCAATGAACCTTATGCCCGTCTACAATGGGATTATTGGCATCTTTCTGATGGGCCGCCTGAGCTTTTGACCATAATTCTTCAAATTCTGGAGTGTATTCTCTTTTTTCTCCTCCAATGTATTTATACTGGCCAATAAGTTTGGCAAAATCTTTCTTTATTTTATGTTCCTTAGTGGCTTTTTCAGTGCCCAATTTTTTTTCTGCCCAGACCTGTTCGCTCTTATCAATATACAAATGAGAATGCGGGCCACCGCTTCTCTTAAAAGCACATTTAACCCTATATCCATCCACGATAGGATTATCGGGATCTTTCTCGTAAGCACTTTCTATGCTTGCCCAGAGTGCTTCGAAATTTTTAGTATAAGAAACTTTTGAGCCTTCTCTTATCACTCCACCGACAAGGTCAGCAAATTGTCTTTTCGTCAATAAATTTTCAGTTTTTAATTCCGTTCCTAGGCATTTTCTGCCCCAGCCTTCTTCTATCTTATCCACACATAAAATAATATGCCTGCCATTTCTATAATACCCCGCTTTAATTTTGTGTCCTTCAATTTCTGGGGCTTGGAGATTCTCACAACATGCATTCCCAATTTCTGACCATAAATTCTCAAATGCAGGGGTAAAGTAACCAACTTTTCCAGTAGCACCTCCTACTAACCTTGCAAATTCTGTTTTTCCCAGTACATCAGGATTATTATTTTTATCACCTATTACGGTAATTAACTTCTTACCCAGTTTTGCCTTATACCAATTTTGCTCATCGCTATGTACATAAAAATTTATTTTTCCATCACTTGAGAAAAGTCCGCAATTTACCTTGTGTCCATCAACTACCGGATTATTAGGGTCTTTTTGATAAGCAGCCTCTATCCTTGACCATATTTCTGAGAAAGCTGGAGTAGACCCTACGTCACCAATAGTTTTATATTCTCCAATCAATTTTGAAAAAATACTATTGCTCAGATAATTTTTATCCGTTTTTTCTGGATAAAGCGCACCAGCAACTTCATCATCAATCCTTCTTACATCCTCAATATTGCTCGAAATAACCAGCGGCAGTTTTTTAACCGGAATTTTTGGGGGGCGTACAGGCTCATTTCCGTTTCCGCCGTTGCCTCCTTCCACGTCAATGTCAATATCTCCACCTAAATCTTCACCTCCATTTCTGCCTCTTGTGTTTCCCCCCACACCCGTAGTGCCGCCGAGGTCGATAGTAGTACTCACCAACTGCCCAAGCTCGGCGGCATCCACCAGTTGGTGGTAGAACACCGGCTTGCCGACAATTTTGCCGTTTACCCGGAAAAAGAGGCTAACCACATAGGCATGTTGCCTTGGGTCATTTTTCGGTAAATCTTGGATCATGCGCCCACCGCGGCCCACTGTTTGGATCTTCTTTACGCGGGAAGCGGTCGGGTTAGAAATGACTACCTTTACTGCCGGTATATCCGCGCCTTCCCGCCATAATTCCGCATTTCCCACACCTAACGTTTTACCGCTCCTGAGCCGTTCAAGAACCGCGTCTTGAATCTTATCCGATTCCTTGCCGCTAATCGCCTCCGCAAAATGCTCGTATTTTTTTCTCTGCAAAATGCTTGGGTCGTCATCCAAGGCTTTTCCTATCTGCTCGCTGAAATAGCTGCGCAGCGATCTGGCATGGGCGGTATCGCGCGTATAGGCGATGAAGGGCTTGCCCATCAGCCGGATTTTAGAGTCAGGGTCTTCATAGTCCTGATAAAGCTGGTAGGCCGCCTGCGTGGCGGCATCGACGAAAATTTTGCGGCGTTCTGCTCTGTCTTCCGGGAGCGTGCCATTAATTTTGACTTCAAGCATAATCTCCGTTTGCGGCGCAATTACCCGCAGCCTTTATCATTTTAAGTTGCTTATTATGCTGTGCGAGGAATATGGGTTCCATCTAGCACAAGAATTTTATTGGTGGAACCCGTCGAAGTTGCCCAGTCCCGCTGAGTGGGTGACAGTGCGACGCGTGCGCGTGAAAGATGCCATTAACACTGTATGGTGGTTATCAAAAACACCTTGGCCAAAAGCGAGCAATCGACGTGTATTACAACCCTATAGTCCAAGCATGATGAATCTGTTAGCCAGTGGTTATAAAGCCAAGCGACGACCATCTGGCCATGATATTAGCAATAAATTTGGGCAAAATAATGGGGCAGCCATTCCGCCTAATTTGATTGCCATTCCACACACTGAAAGCAATAGTTATTACATCCGCTATTGTCAGGAAAACAACTTGCCAGTGCATCCAGCAAGATTTCCTGCTGAGTTACCTGAATATTTCATTCGTATGCTTACTGATTCGGGCGACATTGTAATTGATCCCTTCGGCGGAAGTTGCATTACAGGCGAGGTTTGCCAACGCCTGAAACGTCATTGGCAGTGTATAGAGCTTTCAGAAGAATATCTAAAAGGTGCTATGGGTCGCTTTGTACGTGGCGTTTATGAGAAATCAGTTTCTGATCCAGCGGCAGAATCCAACTATTATCGTATCCCCCGCCCTGGTATTTTATGGAACGGAGATCATGGCGACCGATTGCCACAGGATGGTGGGAAAAAGCGACCGGCAAAAGTTTATGCTCCACACAAAAGAACGAGTGGTAGCGATTATAGTGCTGCTCCAATATCAATGGTGGCAAAAGCCCAAGATAGAGACTGACGGGGTACCTTTGGGGGTATCTCTGAAAGTCGAATGAGAAAAATTTTATGTTTAACAAATGAATGCAGCTCCTATTCGTTAGCGGCTCCGGCACCATACTTTGCATTCGGTTTCGCGTGGTGCCGCTATCCGGCATGGACGTAGCGGGCGGCGGGGGTTTTTGGCCCCTCGATGGAGCGCAGGAAGGCTTTTTCCAGCGAGGATTCGTCGTAATGCGCCTTGAAGGCGGACGGTGTGCCGATGAAGAACAGCCGCCCTTCGTGGATGACGCCGATGCGGTCGCAGATGTCGTCGAGGTCGGAGAGGATGTGCGAGCTGAAGAAAATCGTTTTTCCCTGCGCGCGGCAGTTCATGAGCATCTCCTTGAGCTTGATGCGCGCGCTGGGGTCGAGGCCGCTCATCGGCTCGTCGAGCAGCAGCAGCTTTGCATCGACCAGGAACGCTCCCAGCAGCCCCAATTTCTGTCCCATGCCCTTGGAATAGGAACCGACCCGGGCATCGAGAACGCCGGGATCCAGGTCGAGTGCGGCGGCGTAATTCCTGGCTTGCTTCACGTCCAGCTTCTTGCCGTAATAGGATAACGCCAGGTCGAGATATTCCATGCCCTTGAGATAGCGCGACGGCTGAAATTTCTCCGGCAGGTAGGACAGATGCCGGCGCGCTTTCAGGTTGGTGGCGTCGATGCCGAAAATCCGCGCGGTGCCGCGGTCGGCGTCGATGAGGTCGAGCAGGATTTTTATCAGCGTCGTCTTACCGGCGCCGTTGAGGCCGATCAGCCCGAATATCTCGCCCGGCGCCAGCGCGAAGCCGATATCCTCCAGCACCTGGCGGTTATCATAGGTTTTGTATGTGTTTTCAACGCATAAGGGGATCGTTGTCACGGCGTATTCTCCTGGTCCAGGTTTTTATAAGCGCCGATCAGCCCGCCCAGGCCGCTCTCATGGGGACCTGCCGGCGCAGGCGCAGGATCTTTTGACGGCGCAGGCGGCGGCGCTTTTTCCACTACCGGTACCGGCCGGGTTATTTTATTGCCATCACCCGGCGCGACATTTGCAACGGTTACCGGCTGCACTTTGCCTTCCAGCACCTGCAGGGCATAGGAGGAGAATGTCTGGTTGGCATACAGCGTAAAGATGATGATGCCGTTGGTGCGGTCGATATCGATGCCTTCGTCGGGCGTGGTATCCGTCAGCGCGTTGATTTTATCCATGTCCGCCTCGTCGGGTTTCCATTCGATCGATACCTTGTCCTTATCTATCTCACGCACGCGAATGTTGCCCAATGCCGTCGGCGTCGTCTGCGGCGTAATCCTTTGCCGGTTAAGCTGGACGATCCAATCATGAGGCGAATGATAGGCCAGCGATTCCAGGAAGAATTGCGGATAGGTATAATTTTTTTTCGGATGGACGGTGCTGCCGAGCGTTACTTTTCCTTCCAGCTGCTTTAAAAAATCCTCCCCCTCGTGGGTGTTATGCTGCCGTACCGCATATTTGCCATAGATGGCGATGGCGCGATGCAGGGCGGCCATTTCCTCCTGGGTAAAAAACAGGCTTTTTAAGGTTGCGGCATCCGCCGCATGGGGGGATGCTTCCGGCGACGAGGCGTCTTTGGATTTGGTCCCGACCGTACCTACCGATACCTCGCTGTCTGCCGCCGTTGGGGCTTCGGCAGGCATGGAACCGTCCGGCGCCAGAAGCGGCTGCGCCAACGCCTGCACGCCAAACAGCACCGTGATGACCCCGAGGATACAGGCGCACCGGTCTTTTGCCAGGGAACTATTGTTTGTTTTTTGACGCATTGGCGCTGCTATCGTTGGATTCTACCGGTTTAATGCCAAACCATATAAATTTCATCTCGCTTCTGACCAGCGGATAGCTCCCGTTCTCGCTGATGGCGCGCAGGGCTTCTTCCGTGATTGCCCCCTGACGCGTCAGCGTGATCTTGCTGATACTGCTGCTTCCCGACAATTCCCGTTGTATGGCATTCATCAGACCATAGGCATATTCGTCCGATAATGCTTCAAAATCGACGTTCACTTCACTGGAGACGACAATATACGCGTCGCGGCGGTGGTTGGCATCCTTCATTTCCGTGACGGGCGACATGCTGAGATGCAAATCGCTCAGGTAATATTGATCCTTGAACCGGTTGAAGCGGTTCTTCGCCACCTGCTGGTTGATGTTAAGCCCGTCCTCGGATTTGAGCTGCAGGACTTCCTGGTATAACGCCTCGTTTTTTTGGATTTTGTCGTATTTGCTTCGCAACGAATTGGTGGAAGCGGCGATGCCGTTCACCCCGCTTTCCAGAGTCTGACTTTCCCTTTCATAATCGTCGCTGAAGCTGCCGAGGAAAAACGCCCCGCCGCCCAGCACGACGAGAACCGAGGCGATAACGCCGCTTTCCACTAATAATCGTTTTTTGAGTTGCTGGTATTTCACGGGATCATCTCATGGCGACGGCGTGGGTTGCGAGGCGGTGGAAGGCGCCATGACGTCTCCCTTGATGGTCAATTCCACTTCGGACTGGCCGCTATCTCCCGCTTCCGCTGCGGGCTGATTGTTATTGAAGGTCATATCCAGCTTTTCGCTTTCCGAAAATTTAGGCGGCACTTTGGTATAGGCTACGTCATATCCCTTGAACGCCTCCCTGAGGTCGGTCTGCACCTTTTTGGAAACGACCTTGAAGGCATCCAGCGAGCCTACACCCGGAAATTCCAGCGTAAAAACGGCGGTCATCTTGGCAATGGGACCCGCCGGCTTGTCTTCCACCGACCAGCTGACCGCTTTGACTACGATGGGCGGCTTGATGATCGCGCCTATCTTGGAGATGAAGGGAAGCGGCGTGAATTTTTCTTTCTGCAGTTGCTGATAAAGATCGATCAGGTCGCCGGTTTTTTCGACGTCCAGGTTGGATTTTTTGATCTCTTCCCGCAACGATTCCAGGCTTTTCTGGCGGGATGCCCGGGTGTGCTCCAGCTCTTCGTTCTTTGCAAACGTGCCGTAGACACCATAGGTCAGGTTGCCGGCGTAGAGTATAATGCCAAGACCGACCAGCGCCGCTGCGGCGCGCTGATAGAGCATGAGCTGGTAGAGCTTGTCGAATTGCCGGGATTGCGGCGTGGTGAGGGTAAGCACGTGTTTCCGGCTGCAGCCGATGCTGGCGGCCAGGATGACGTCGCCGAACTGGTCGGCGGGCTGCGTCGCGCCTTCGATGCCCAGATACTGCGCCGTCTCGTAGGGCGTCAGTATATGCATGGCGCTGGCTTCGAATTTCGATGGGTCGATGAGGGGCTTCAAGGCCGCCGAGGCGATGATGTAGATGTCGAGACCGGCCTGGGGAGTAAAGGAGAGGCGGCGCATGTACTCGATGGTACTGAGCATTTCCTGCTCAATGTTGCCGGCGATGACTTCCGGGGTGGATTCGCCGATCGGCTGTGCCATGCGCGTGAAAATGAGGCGGCCGTTGCGCAGGATGACCTGGCGGAATCCCCCCACCTTGTTATGGCTGACGAAGAATTTCCATTCCGAGCCGGTGCCTTCCTTGGGCACGCCCATGGCGCGCTCCAGGTTTTTGACGATCATCTCCGCTTCGACCGACACCAGGTAGATGCCCTGGAAACGGTTGGGCAGCTCCGACACGAAATCGATCCATATCGAAAGCTGCGGGCTTTTTTCGAGCGCTACCATCAGGAAGTTCCAGTCTTTCCTGCCGGATTTCTCGCGCCCGAGCACGATCGCCCCCTTGATGTCGTTGGCGCCGAAATCGCGGTCGAGGCGGCGCTTGATCAGTTTATTGATGGAAAGGGGGCTGACCGGCGGCAGGGTCTGCTGCACGTAGGATTGGTCCATGCTGTCTATCACCAGCAGGACGGGCGCCTTGGTATCCTGCGCCAGGCTTGTTTTTAATTCCTGCAAATTGTTGGCGTCGCCGTCGGAAACGAACTGGCGGCTTTGCACCGTATTCTCTTTGATATAGACGAGGATGGCGCCCTCGTCGCCGATGAAGAGCACGAATTTCGAACTGGGCGAGGCTTTAAGCAGCTTGCCGGCAGGTTTGCGCTTGGCTGCGGCGTCGGCGGGCTCCCCTTTGGAGGGTATTTTAAAGCGCGGCACTTTGAAACTTGCCGCCTTGAGATTCGCTATCTGGAGATTAGGTTTCATTCGCTCTAAAATTTCATCTTGCTGAATGATTCATACAGCGGACCGAACATGGCCGCAATAATCCAGAAAATCAACAAGCCCATGATAACGGTCAATATCGGCTGAATGGCGCCGACCATGGCGTCCACCCCGTCGTTGACTTCGCGGTTATAGAAAAAGTTGATGTTTTCCAGCGCTTCCCCCATGTTGCCGCTGTCCTCGCCGACTTTAAACATGCGGATGACCAGGGTCGGAAACTGGTTGGAGAGGCGCAGGGAAGAAGTCAGCGAACTGCCCTCGGTGACGTTGGTTTTGACCAGGTCCACGGAATCTTTGAGTACGCGGTTCTGCACGACGCCTTTGGCCGCTTCCAGGGAATCGAGCACGTCGATGCCGCTGTTGAACATGACCGAAAAGAAATGGGTGAAGCGCGCCATGTCGATCTTGCGGACGACCGGCCCGATCAGGGGAACTTTCAGGGTGAACGCATCCATCTTGTAGGCGAAGGCGGGAGAGGTGCGGTACATCACGATCGTCCCGGTAATAATCAACACAGGTATCCCCAGGATGAGGTACCAGTAATTCTCAAAACCATACGAGACGGCGATCAGCGCCCGCGTATGCCAGGGAAGGTCAAATCCCTGGGAGGTGATGAAATCGACCAGTTTGGGCACTACTTTTGTCATCATGATGGTGATAACGAGCGCGATCACCGCCAGCAGCACCATAGGATAGCGGGTGGCCTTCTTGATCTTGCGGCGGATTTCCGCCGTCCATTTCAAATGCTCGTTCAGGTGCGCGAAGGAGGCGGAGAGATTGCCGGTCTTCTCGCCGGCGGCGACCAGCCCGACGAAGACGTCGTTGAACACCCGCGGGTAAGCGGACAGCGCCTTGGACAGCATGTTGCCGTTTTTCACCGATTCATAGACGCCGGTCAGCACGTCGCGCAATTTTGCCGAATCGCTGGAGTCGCGCACGTCGGCCAGCGCGTCGTGCAGCGGCACGCCGGCTTTGTCGAGCTGCTCCAGGTGCATACACAGCACGATCAGGTTCTTGACGCTGATCCTGCTGCTCCCCGATGATTTTTTCGCCCTGGCTTCTTTGGCGGAGATCAGGTCGAGCCCTATCTGCTTCAAGCGCGCTTCGAGGTCGAGCTCGTTATCCGCCACCACCACGCCGCGGATGGTGCGTCCCATGTCGTTGATTGCCGAATAATGATAAGAAGCCATGCCTGTTCCCTACAGCCTGTCGGTGATGTCGATGGTGTTGATGAGTTCGCTCAGGCTGATTTCGCCGGCCAGCACTTTCCTGACGCCGTCTTCCTGCATCGAAACGAAATCGTTCTTCAGCGCATACTCCAGCATGGCGCGGCGCGTGGCATGGGTGGCGATCATCTCCTCCAGGCCTTTGTCGACGCGCAGTATCTCGACGATGCCGGTACGCCCCTTGTGGCCTTTGCCATTGCATTTCTCGCAGCCGCCCGGTTCATAAATGGTAGGGGACTTGGCGGCGCTCACCCCGAGGATCTTGCATTCTTCCTCAGTGGCCTTGTGCTCTTTTTTGCAATTCTGGCACAGTTTGCGCGCCAGGCGCTGCGCCAGGCAGCCGATCAGCGAATTGGCCAGCAGGTGCGCCGGCACGCCGATGTCGCCCAGGCGCGGGATGGCGCCCAGCGCGTCGTTGGTATGCAGGGTGGTGTAGACCTGGTGGCCGGTCAGCGCGGCGCGCACCGCCATCAGCGCCGTGTCCTCGTCGCGCACTTCGCCGACGAAGATGATGTCAGGGTCCTGGCGCATCAGCGATTTGATGCCCGACAGCCAGTCGAGCCCGGTGCCTTCGCGCACGTTGCTCTGGCGGATCAGCGGCAGCTGGTATTCGACCGGGTCTTCCAGCGTCATGATGTTGGTGTTGATGTCGTTGATGTAGTTCAGGATCGAGTACAGCGTGGTGGTTTTGCCGCTGCCGGTCGGGCCGGTGACGATGATGATGCCTTCCGGGCGCTTGATCAGTTTTTTGAGCACGGCGATGTTGTGTTCGGAGAAGCCGAGGTTTTCCAGGGGCACCAGCGATTTGGTTTTGTCGAGCAGGCGCATGACGATATTCTCGCCGTGCACCGTCGGCTGCGTCGCCACGCGGAAATCGACCTCGCGGCCGAGCACGTTGTAGGAAATGCGGCCGTCCTGCGGGTTGCGCGTTTCGGCGATGTTCATGCCGGACATGATCTTGATGCGCACCACCATCGCCGACCAGTAGTCGCGGTGGAACGATCGCACCTGCATCATCTGTCCGTCGATGCGGTAGCGCAGGCGCAGGAAGGAGCCTTCCGGCTCGAAATGGATGTCCGACGCGCCGCTTTTGATGGCGTCGACCAGCAGCGCATTGACCAGGCGCACCGTCGGGTTGACGTAGCCTTCCTGGCGGCCGTCGAGCTTGGTGTTGTCGCGGATGCCGGTTTCGATTTCGCGCAGGATGCCGTCCACCGAAATTTCGTAATCGTAATACTGGTCGATGAGCTCGAGGATTTCCGAATCGGTGCAGTAGATGGGGACGATCTTGGTGTTTTTCGGCACGTGGCGGCGCACCTGGTCGATGGCGAGCACGTTATAGACGTCGGCCATGGCCAGCTGCAGGACGCCGTCTTCGTACGATACCGGGATGACTTTATGCCGCGCCGCGATTTCCTTGGGGATGCGGCGGACGACCGTCGAATCGAGCATGGTCGATTTGGGGTCGAATTTCTGCGTGCCCGACGATTCGGCCAGCACTTCGCCCAGCGCGCTTTCGGTGACGAATCCCATCTCCACCAGGATGGTGCCGATCATCTTCTTGGTGTTTTTCTGCTCGGTCAACACGATCTGCAACTGATCGGGCGAAATCAGGCCGAGCTGCACCAGCTTGTCGCCGAGGCGCAGGGTTTTTCCCGCCGGGCTGGCGGCCGCTCCACCAGCTCCAGCCGTCGCTTCCATTGCCGACGCCGCCGCATCGGCGGCAGGCAGGTTGGTCGCGCCGACCGGTTCCACAGGCACCATGCTGCTTGGAGCGGGCGTTTTATCCGGCGGAACAGGGTTGAGCTGGTTGATTGGCATAGGGATGAAAAAATACGGTCAAAAGGTTTCACGCGCACACGTCACGCATCTTCCTATTTATAGACAAAAAAGATTGATATTCAGTTAACATGTTGAACGTCATTAATTTTTAATGAATGGCAGATGTTACGTTTGTTTTAATTGATTGAACAATGAGTTTTAACTTCCTAAGCTTGCATCTATGACGGCCTACCAATCTTTGCGCGATTTCATGGAGAAGCTCGAAAAAACCGGGCGGCTGGTGCGCGTGCGCGAGCCGGTATCGCCCTGTCTGGAGATGACGGAGATCGGCACGAGGCTGATTGCGCAGGGGGGGCCGGCGGTTCTTTTTGAAAATGTCGCATCCTCGAACATCCCCGTCCTCATCAACCTCTTCGGCACCACAGAGCGCGTCGCCTGGGGCATGGGGCGCGAGCCGGACCAATTGCGCGAAATCGGGGAAACGCTGGCGTTTTTAAAACAACCGGAACCGCCGGGCGGCTGGAAGGAAGCGCTTGGGATGCTGCCGCTGCTGAAAACTGCGATGGCGATGAAGCCGAAAACCGTGGGCAAGGCGCCGTGCCAGGAGATTGTGCTGACCGGCGATGACATCGACCTGGGGATGCTGCCGATTCAAACCTGCTGGCCGGGCGACGCGGGGCCGCTGATTACCTGGCCGCTGGTGGTTACCAAGGGGCCTTCGGCCTTTGGTGGTTTGCAGTCTGCAGTTGGCAGTAAGGATTCTTCAACTGCCAACTGCCAACTGCCAACTGATAACTACAACCTAGGCATCTATAGAATGCAGGTTCTTAATCGCAATCAGACTTTGATGCGCTGGCTCAAGCATCGCGGCGGGGCGCAGCATCATGCGCGCTGGGTCAAAGAGAAGCGCGAGCCGTTTCCCGCCGCTGCCGTCATCGGCTGCGATCCGGCGACGATACTGGCGGCAGTGACGCCGCTGCCCGATACGCTGTCGGAATACCAGTTCGCGGGGCTACTGCGCGGCGCAAAAGTGGAACTGGTGGATTGCAAGACGGTGCCGCTCAAAGTTCCGGCACAGGCCGAGATCGTGCTCGAAGGTTATGTAAGTTTGGATGAATACGGCGACGAAGGCCCGTTCGGCGACCATACCGGCTATTACAACGCGGTGGAAAAATTTCCCGTTTTCACCATCACTGCCATCACCATGCGGCAGAACCCGATTTACCTGACGACGTATACGGGGCGTCCGCCCGATGAGCCGTCCGTGCTGGGCGTTGCGCTGAACGAGATTTTCATTCCGCTTCTGCAACAACAATTCCCGGAGATCGTCGATTTTTACCTGCCGCCAGAGGGCTGCTCGTACCGCGTCGCCGTCGTCTCCATCAAAAAAGCCTACCCCGGGCACGCCAAGCGCATCATGATGGGCATCTGGTCGTTTTTGCGCCAGTTCGTCTATACCAAATGGGTCATCGTCGTCGATGACGACATCAATATCCGCGACTGGAAGGATGTCATCTGGGCGGTATCGACGCGCATGGACCCGGTGCGCGATTTGACCTTAATCGAAAATACCCCCATCGATTACCTCGATTTCGCTTCGCCGGAAGCGGGGTTGGGCGGTAAGACCGGTCTCGACGCCACCAACAAATGGCCGCCGGAAACCAGCCGGGCATGGGGAGAGAAAATCGTTATGAAACAGGAAATTATCGATAAGATGACGCAGATGTGGGCTAAAATGGGTTTGCCGTAACCTAAAAACCGCCGCGGCGAAATTTTTTATTAACCCGGATGCGCTATGCTGAGGGTATGCCCAATCCTGCACCGTCTCTTCCGCCGCCTGAGAACGAAGCCGCTTGCGCCAAGCAGGCGATGGCGTTCCTTGAGCGTTACCGCATCGTAGCCACACCGGAGAATTACGCGGTGTGGTTTCATTATGCCGCCGGCAAAAACAAGGAACTGGCGCGCGAAGTCGACAATATCGTCAGTAATTCCCTGCAATTCACGCCGGAAACCTGCACCTATCTTTATAATAAATACGTGCTGGGCAACCGTCAGCAGAAAATGCTCGATGAGGCGGCGATGGGCGGGCAGAAGGTGCTGATGGAGGTGCTGCGCGTCATCAATGAATTTTCCGGCGAGACGCAAAGCTATAATAAAGGCATCGACCAGTACATGAATCACATCGACCGGGAATTCCAGGATGAGAGCGTCAAGAAAATCTTCAAGGAGTTGATCGAAGTCACCTCGACCATGAAGCAGAGCGGCGAAAAAATCACCCGCAAGCTGGAGGAGTCGACGCAGGAAATCACCAGCCTCAAAAAAAATCTCCAGCAGGTGACGACCGAGGCGCAGCGCGATTTCCTGACCGGCGCGTTCAACCGCAAAAGCTTCGAGCAGTTTACTGACGAGCAGATGCTGGCCGCCAAAGCCAGCGGCAAGGACCTTTGCCTGCTCATGATCGACATCGATCATTTCAAGACGTTCAACGATCGCTTCGGGCATTTATTGGGCGACGAGGTGCTGAAAACCGTCGCGCGCACGCTGACCGAGCTGCTCAAAGGCCGCGACACGGTGGCGCGTTTCGGCGGCGAGGAATTCGTCGTCGTGCTGCCGGAAACGCCGATCGAAGGCGCCATGAAAGTCGCCGACATGATCCGCACCGCCATCGCCGGCAAGGAATTAAAACGCAAGGACACCGGCGAACATTTCGGCACCATCACCATCTCGGCCGGCGTCGCCCGCTTCCGCCCCGACAGCGATACGCTGCCGACATTGATCAAACGCGCCGACGATGCGCTGTACCAGTCGAAGCGCCACGGGAGGAATCGCGTTACGCGCGAAGCGGGGGAGTAAAATCCTCCTCCTAATTATACTCCATCCCCTCCACCAGTTGTATCACGTTATGCCTGAACATGGCGAGGTAGGTGGCGGCGGGGCCGCCCGCAGAGGATAATGCGTCCGAATACAGCGTGCCGCCGACATAGGCGCCGCCGTCGCTTTCAAGCTGGCGGATCAGCCGCGCATCGGTGATGTTTTCCATGAAGACGGCACGGACTTTGCCGGCGCGGATCTGGTCGATGAGGCGGGCGATGTCGGCGGCCGAGGCCTCGCTTTCCGTGCTGACGCCCAGCGGCGCGATGAACTGCACGCCATAGCGTCTGGCAAAATACTGGAAGGCGTCGTGCGAGGTGATGACCTTGCGTTTTCCGGCAGGAACGGTGGCGATTTCGTTTTTGACCCATCTATCCAGCGCATCGATCTGTTTCAGGTAATGCGCGGCGTTGGCGCGGTATTTATCCGCATGTTCGCCGTCGGCTGCAATCAGCGCGTCGCGGATGTTGGCGACATAGATTCTGCCGTTGGCTAAACTCTGCCAGGCGTGCGGATCCTGCGTCAATCCTTCGCCCGAAAATGCCAGCGGCTCGATGCCGTGCGAGGCGACGACGACCGGCCCGGCGTAGCCGGAAGAAGCGATCAGCCTTTCCATCCAGCCCTCGAAACCCAGCCCGTTGACGATGACCAAATTGGCTGAGACGATAGTTTTGGCGTCGGCGGGGGACGGCTCGTAGACATGCGCGTCGCCGTCGGGTCCGACCAGCGTTTTGACATCGACATCATCGCCGCCCACCAGCTGCGCCATGTCGCCCAGGATGCTGAAACTCGCCACCAACTTGAGCTTTTCGGCATGGGCGGAGGCGGGGAATAATAAAAATACGGCAAATAATAATCGGAACATAATCATCTTTCCTGATCCTGTGCAGCCTGACGGCTCACAGGATTAATCCGTTCCGTCCAGCCATTATTTTTAAGATTATCTTCTTTTTTGCCCATGCGGTCGACGGTTGTTTTGTCGACGCCGAAAATTTTTCCGATGGTTTTCGTCGCCGGAAGAAAAATATTCCGGCTGGTGAATTTGTCCCATGACCGCGCCGTTTGCGGGGCCAAGGCGCGCCCGCCCACTACCAGCGCCGTGTTCAGGCTCGCCCCCATGGCCTTGGCCGCGCCCATCTGCCACAAAGGAGCTTTGTTTCCCAACCACTTTTGCGTGCACAGGTTGAGCGTGATGGACGATGCCGTCCACAGCAGCGCCTGCGGCAGGTGGCTCACTTCATGCGCGTAAATCTGTTGCTGTTTTTCCCTGCACTCTTTTGAATCCATGCCGACCCCTTGCCGCTTTGCCCACGACTGCGCTGACCATCGTGCGCCGATGGTGAAAACGGGACCCAGTACCGGCTCTATGACCCGACGCAGGCCGTTCATGAAAGACGGCGCATAACGCTGCGCGGCAATGGTGAGCGGCACCGCTCCGAAATCGCCGACCAGCTCGCCGGCGTACCAGCGCCACAGATTGCCTTCGTGGTGGGGATGGGCGCAACCGGGACCATGCTTGTGTTTATGCTCTTCGCCGTGATCGTGGCCGCAGCCGAGCGGAAAGCGAAAGCCGAGCTTTTTCTGAAACCAGTTATCGACGTAAGGCTCCAGCGCATCCGTCGCCGTGCAGGCGAGTGCATGGTTGATGGTGTAGGCGATGTCCTCGGCGCGGTCTTCGGTGGTTTTGTCGGATTCGGCGGTCATGGTTTCCGTAGCAGTTATGTTATATCATATGTAATGTTATAACATATTATTCCTGATGCAAGAGAAAACGGTGCTTAAGCTGCATAATGCCGCTCGCGGAAAAAGCGCCCGGCGATGCCGCCCTGCCGTCCGAACAGGACGGAGATGACATAGAGCAATCCCGCCACCAGCACGATGGCCGGGCCGGAGGGCAGGCCGTAATGATACGACAACAGCAACCCGATCGTGGCCGAGCACAGGCCAAAGAAGATGGAAAGCGCGATGGCGCCGTCGATGTCGCGGCTCCACAAGCGCGAGGCGATGGCGGGCAAGACCATGATGCCCAGCGCCATCAGCGTGCCCAGCGCCTGGAATGCCGCGACGAGATTGAGCACCACCAGCCCGAGAAACAGCTGGTGCATCGCCGCGCCGTTGCCCCCGGCGGCGCGCAGGTATCCCGGATCGAAACATTCGACGATGAGGCTGCGGTACATCGCGGCCAGCGTTAGCAGCGAGACGGTGGCGATGGACGTGACCAGCAGCAACGATTCCCGGCCCACTGCCAGCACGTTGCCGAACAGCACATGCATCAGATCGATGCTGCTGCCATGCACGGAAATAATCAACACGCCGGCCGCCAGCGACAGCAGATAGGTACCGGTGAAGCTGGCGTCTTCTTTCAGCGGCGTGAGGCGGGTGACGGCTCCGGCGGCGAAGGCCACCGCCAGTCCTGCGAGTAGGCCGCCCAGCGTCATCGCCTCCAGCGACAATCCGAAACACAGGAAGGCCAGCGACACGCCGGGCAGGATGGCGTGCGACATGGCGTCGCCGGCCAGCGCCATGCGGCGCAATACCAGGAAGACTCCCAGCGGCGCGCCGCCGACGGCCAGCGCCGCGCATGCCGCCAGCGCCCGGCGCATGAAGCCGTAATCGACGAAGGGCTGGAGGGCGTATTCATATAACATCATACGGCGCGCTCACACAGGTTGGGAGCGGCGTTCCAGTTATCATGGAAGAAACGTGCACCCAGCAGATGTTCGGGTTGCAATGCTTTAGCGGAGCTGTCCCAGGCGATGCATTCGCGCGCGAGCAGGAGGCATTGCGGAAAATATTTTTTTATCTGTTCGAAATCGTGCAGCACGCAGATGACGGTGCGGTTTTCCTGGTGCCAGCGCAGGATGATGTCCATCAGCTGCGCCGTGGTGTCGGCGTCGATGGCGGCGAACGGCTCATCGAGCAACATCAGCGCCGCGTCCTGCAGCAACAGCCGCGCAAACAGCGCGCGCTGGAACTGCCCCGCCGACAGGCCGGACAGCGGGCGTTTCTCGAATCCGCGCAAGCCGACGGCGGCCAGCGCCTCCGACGCTTGCTCCCTCATCGCCGCGGTGATGGCGCCGGTTCCGCCGGTTTTCTGCCAATAGCCGGTGACGATCATGTGCAGCACCGTCATCGGGAAATCGCGCTGCAATTCGGCGGCCTGCGGCAGGTAGGCGATGCGTTTGCGCGTCGCGCCTTTGATGCTTATATGCCCCTCGTCGGGCGATAAAATCCCGGCAATGCCTTTGAGCAATGTGCTTTTACCCGCCCCGTTGGGACCGGCGACGGCCGTCAGCGATCCGGCCTCGAACGTGCCGCTTACGTGATGCACGGCCGGGTGACGGTTATAGCTGATGGTGACATTATCGAGGGTGACGGCGGCGCTCATCGCTATCCCATCGCCCATAGCGCCAGGCCCCACAGTGCCAGCAATATCATCGCGGAAAGCCCCATGCGCCGTGCCGCGCTCCAATAGAACATGTTCAGGCCCGCGCTTTCCCGCCGCAGCGCGCGCATAGGCCGAGCACTTCCAGCATTTCACGCTCGATGTGGAATTTCATGGTCTTGCCGATTTTTTGAATCAGCGCGGTGAGCCGGCGATCGAGAATTTCCACCGCCGTACCGCACGAACGGCACACGGCGAATTGCGCCGCCGCCGCATGATCTTCTTCGCAGCGGTGGCAGGCGACGAACGCCCCCAGCGACTCGATGCGGTGTACCAGCCCGCGCTCGATCAGCGCATCGAGCGCGCGGTATACCGTCGGCGGCGCCTTGACGCCGGACGCGCGCATCCGATCCAGCAAGTCGTAGGCGGTCAGCGGCGTGGCGCTTTTGGAAAGCAGCGCCAGCACTTTCTGGCTATGGCGGGATAACGGCGTATTTTTCATGCGCATAAAAACTTCCCTGGCAAATCCTGCGAAGCGCGAAGCGATTGCGCAGGATCCATTTACTGTTCTGGCAGGATCCTGTGCAGCCGTTTACACGGCTCACAGGATTCATACTTAAGGCTTCCAGAGAAGTTATGTTATATTATAACATTTTTCCGCGCAAGCAATTCTTTGGAAGGAGTAGCCGCTAGCTAAAAATTGACGCGCAGCGCACCGCCGGCCTGGAGCCGGGCGTTTTTGGGTTCCACCACTCCTACGCCGGGAGCGCCGGGGAGAGGAGCGATATCCGACGTATCGACATGCCAGTAGCGCACGAACGGCCCGACTTCCCAGCCGAAAGATTTATATTGCTGTCCGGCCATGAATTCGCCGCGGAGTCCCACGCCGCCATGCTGGGCATTGGTGACATCGCCGTAACCGGGAATTTCTCCCAGCTTCGAGGTTACCCTGCCCCAGAACAGCGGGTCGATTTCGACGTTGGGCCGGAACATCCATCCTCTCCAGTTGAATTGATAGGTGGCGCCGATCGGGGCGTAGAGCTGCGCGATGTGCCGGTCATACCCTCCCGGCCCTGCTTCCTTGAATTTATCGTAGAACAGGCGCGCGCCGAGGCCGATATAGGGCATCACGATGCCATGCCATACGACGATGCTCTCGCCGAAACGCAGCCGCGCTTCACCTTCCTTGTCGGGAATATGGTTGGCGACGCCGCTCAGCGATTTATAATTGGAATTGCCCTGGGAATAGCGGCCGTCGACGGCGGTGAAATAACCGTTGGCACTGTGTTGGTAGTTTGCCGTCACCGAGCCGTAGTCGGTATGGACGTCGACATGCGGATCCACTCCGGCAACCGCATCGATGAAATATTCCTTATAGCTATCGCGGAATCCTTCGATGCCTATGCTATAGCTATTGTCGGCTCGCGCATCGGTGGCGGCAAAACCGCCGATGACGCATAGCACCCACAGGCATCGTGTCACGGATTTCATACCGTCACCCATAACAGCTATTCATTAAAAATATCCTAATGATAAAAACTCCTGTAAAACCATCATCATATAGAGTAATATGGATTATTAAGGAGCCGGAGCCATGAATTTAAGCCAGCATACGCTACGTTCATATGACAAGCAGTTGCAGCACCTGATGCAGCTCATCCTCGACATGGGCGGCGAGGTGCGCAAGATGGTGCTGGCGGCGAAGCAATCCTTCCGCTCGCGTGATGAAAGCCGCGTCGCCGAGGCCAAGGCCGCCGACAAGCACATCAACGAACTCGACGTGCAGATCGAGGAGGAGGCGACCATCGTGCTGGCGCTGCAGAATCCGCTGGCCATCGATTTGCGCTTCGTCACCTCGGTGCTCAAAATCACCGGGATGCTGGAGCGCGCCGGCGACCTCGCCAAAAACACCGTCAAGCGCAGCGTCAAGATGGGCACCTTCGCGCCGGAACCGGTCATTAAAAAACTGGAGTCGATGGCCGACATCATCGTCGGAATGCTCGATGACGCGCTCCGGGCCTTTAACGAAAAAGACATGCAGAAAGCAACCGAGGTATGGAAACGCGACCAGGAAATCGACGATCTCTATCATGAGGTTTTTGCCGCCATGCAGAAGGAAATGTCCGCCTCGCCGGCCGATGCGGCGGCCTGTACGCAGGTGGTGTTCGCCGCCAAGAACCTGGAGCGCGTCGCCGATTATACGACCAATCTGGCCAAAACCGTGTATTACGTCGCCTCGGGCAAGCGCGCCGATAAGGCCATGCTCCGGCAATCCGACGAATCGTCAACCTAGTGTCCTCACAGCGTCCCAAACCGGTAGTATTAGTAATCCTCGATGGCTGGGGCCATCGCGAGGAGCTGGCGTATAACGCCATTGCCCGCGCGCGGACGCCGGTGTGGGACGGCCTGATGCGCGATTATCCGCACGGCCTCATCAACGCTTCGGAACGCCATGTCGGGCTGCCTTCCGGCCAGATGGGCAATTCCGAAGTCGGCCACATGAATATCGGCTCGGGCCGCGTGCTGATGCAGGATCTGCCCAGGATCGACGCGGCGATTGAGGGGGGGGCGCTGGCAAAGAATCCGCTTCTGAAAGATTTCATTACGCAGGTGAAACAAAAAACCGGCATCGTGCATCTGCTGGGATTGCTGTCGGACGGAGGTGTGCATTCTCATCAAAACCATATGATGGCGCTGGCGAACCTGCTGACGGCTCAGGGCATTGCGGTGAAGGTTCACGCCTTCCTCGACGGGCGCGACACGCCGCCCAAAAGCGCGTTGGAGCATCTTGCATCTTGCATCTTGCAACCTGCAACCATCTCCGGCCGTTATTACGCCATGGACCGCGATCAGCGCTGGGAGCGCGTGCGGAAGGCGTACGATACGATGACTGCTGCAACGGGCGAGCGTTTCGCCAGCGCCGCCGCTGCGATTGAGCAAAGCTATAAAAATAGCATCACTGATGAATTCGTGCTTCCCTGCGCCATCGGCGATTATGCGGGAATGAAAGACGGCGACGGGTTGCTGATGGTGAATTTTCGCGCCGACCGCGCGCGCGAAATATTGACGGCCTTGCTCGATCCGGAATTCAAGGAATTCCCATGTAAAAAAATAAGGTTTTCCGCCGCACTGGGCATGGTCGAGTATAGCGAACGCTTGAGTGAATTCATGCCCGCCCTGTTTGCGCCGCAGCCGCTCACGAATATTTTCGGAGAAATCATTTCCAAGGCGGGATTAAAGCAACTGCGCATCGCGGAGACGGAAAAATATGCGCATGTGACGTTTTTCTTCAACGGCGGGCGCGAGCGGGAATTTCCCGGCGAGGAGCGCATCCTGGTGCCGTCGCCCAAAGTGGCGACCTATGATCTGAAGCCGGAAATGTCGGCGCCGGAAATCACGGATAAGTTACTGGAAGCGATAGCAGCGGAGCGGTTCGACGTCATCGTCGTTAATTACGCCAACACCGATATGGTGGGGCATACCGGCAATATCGAAGCCGCCGCCAAGGCCGTCGAGGCGGTGGACGGTTGCCTGGGAAAATTGGTCGAAGCAACGCTGGCCAGGGGCGGTGCGCTGCTGATTACCGCCGATCACGGCAATGCCGAAATGATGTTCGACGATGCTACCCAGCAGCCGCACACGGCGCACACGCTGAATCTCGTTCCAGTCATACTCGTCACCGAGCGCTTCAAGGGGAAAAACCCGCGTCTGCCGGAGGGCAAGCTATCCGACGTCGCACCCACCCTGCTGCAATGGCTTGGGCTGCCCCAGCCGGCGGAGATGACGGGGCGGTCGCTGCTTCGCAGCGATAGATGAGAAGATGAGAGGATAAGAAGATGAGAAGAGATAAGAAAAGACAATTCATTATTCCTATGTTCTTATTATTCCTTTTTATCTCCTCATCCTCTCATCTCCTCATCCTCTCATCTCCCGCCCTTGCCTCCCCCAAAGACGACCTCGACCAGACCCAGCAGGAAATGGAACAGGCGCACGCCCGGCAGGCGGCGCTGGCCGAGCAGAGCCGCAAGCTGCAGGGGGAGCTGAAGGACATCCAGGAAAAACTGGTGCAGACGGCCGAAGCCATTCAGGACGGCGAGGCCGATCTGTCCGCTTCCGAGGACAAGCTGCGCATCCTGAACGAGCAATTGCAGGCGAAAAATGCAGCGCTCAAAGCGCGGCGCAAAGACCTGGCGGCACTCATGCAGGCGGCGCTGGCCTTGAGCCGCACGCCGCCGGAAGCCATGATCATGATGCCGGGCGATTCGCTGGAAACCCTGCAGGCGGCGCGGGCGCTCAGGATGGTGTCGGACAGCATCCGGCAGGAAAGCGAAAGCATCGGCCTGCAGATCACCGAACTGCAGGAGCTTAAGGAGAGAGTGAGCAAGGGGCGCGACGAGCTGAACCGCAAGCAGGCCGCCCTCGATAAGCAGCGCCTGGCGCTTGAGCGCCAGCTGGTGGAGCGCACGGCGGTGCAGGCCAGGCTCGGCCGCCAGCAGCAGGAAGAAGGGCAAACCCTGTCCCATCTGGCCGAAAAAGCCGAAAGCCTGCAGGGACTGATGTCGTCGCTGCGCAAGGAAGAGCCGGGGGAAAAACATACGCGCCATGCCGCCGAACTTGCGCCCGACGAAGATGCGCCGCAGGGCAAAAAAGGCCGCCTGCGCTCCTTTACCGACGCCAAAGGCCATATCCGTCCGCCCGCCGCCGGCCGCGTCGTGCAGCTGTTCGGCGACGGAGGCGGGCATAACGAAACCAGCAAGGGTATCGTCATCGTCACGCGCGCCCATACGCAGGTCATGGCGCCTTACGACGGCGAGGTGGTCTATGCCGGGACATTCCTTAATTATGGCCGGATGGTCATCATCCGCCATAGCGACGATTTTCACACACTGCTGGCCGGACTTGCAAAAATCGATGCCTCACCCGGCGAGTTTCTATTGGAAGGAGAACCGATTGGTGCTATGGGAGAGGGTGAAACGGGCAAACGATTGTATGTCGAGCTGCGCAAAAACAACCAGCCGGTCGATCCTGCGCCGTGGATACGTGGGTTGAATAAGTAAATCCTGCGAATCGCGATAGCGATTGCGCAGGATCTTAACAATGATCCTGTACAGCGCTTTGCGCTCACAGGATTGAATAAAGGAGAATTATGCGCCGTTTTTCCAAGTTGTGCCTCGTCGGAGGATTGATCCTCGCCGTTCCCGTCATTGCCGTTGCCGATAAGAGCGATACGCTGCAGATGCTCGACCTCTTCGGCGAGGTGTTCGAGCGCGTGCGCGCCGATTATGTCGAGCCGGTCAAGGATGCCGACCTGATCGAGGCCGCCATCAACGGCATGTTGACCTCGCTCGACCCGCATTCGGGCTACATGAACGAAAAAGCCTTCAAGGAAATGCAGGTGCAGACCAAGGGTGAATTCGGCGGGCTCGGCATCGAGGTGACGATGGAAAACGGGCTGGTGAAAGTGGTTTCCCCGATTGACGATACCCCCGCGGCCAAGGCCGGCATAAAGCCCGGCGATTACATCAGCTACATCAACGATGAGGCGGTGATGGGGCTTACCTTGTCGGAAGCCGTCGATAAAATGCGCGGACCGGTCGATTCCAAGGTCAAGCTCACGGTGCTGCGCGAGGACGCCACCGAGCCGCTGGAACTGACGCTGGTGCGCGCCGAGATTAAAATCAAATCGGTGAAGGAACATGCCGAGGGCGATGACATCGCCTATATCCGCGTCACCTCCTTTACCGAGCAGACCACCGACCTCATGCGCGAGGAATTCAAGCACGTCAAGAAAGACCTGCCGCATCTGCGCGGCGTCGTGCTCGATCTGCGCAATAACCCCGGCGGCCTGCTCGAACAGGCGATCTCGGTGTCCGACGCCTTCCTGACGCAGGGCGAAATCGTGTCGACGCGCGAGCGCGATCCGGGTAAAACCAAGCGCTACAGCGCCCATGCCGGCGACGAGCTGGTCGACGACAATGTTCCGATGGTGGTGCTGGTCAATAACGGTTCGGCCTCGGCTTCGGAAATCGTTTCCGGTGCGCTGCAGGATCACAAGCGGGCGATCATTCTCGGCACGAAAACCTTCGGCAAAGGCTCGGTGCAGACGGTGATTCCGCTGACCGACCACGGCGCCATCCGCCTGACCACGGCGCGGTATTACACGCCGTCGGGGCGGTCGATCCAGGCCAAGGGCATCATTCCCGACATCGTCGTCGAGCAAGCCAAGATCGAGCCGATCAAGAGCAACGATAAAATGCGCAGCGAGGCCGATCTGCGCAAGCGGCTTGAAAACCTGCAGGAAAAGAAAGCGCAGGAGAAAAAAGCCGGGGAGGGCGAGGATAAGCCCGAAGCGAAACCTGCGCCTGCGCCTGTAAAAGACAAGGACAAGGAAAAAGAGGGCAAGAAAAAGCTCACTGGCGAAGAAATCGCCGCGACGGAGGATTTCCAGCTGCAGCGCGCGCTGGATCTGCTGCGCGCCGTCAGCGTCTATAACCAGGTGTCGCCGGAGAAATAACAACTTTCGTCGTTATAGATGGGTCAGGTGGGCAATGCGCGATGCCATAGAAGGATGATAGTCCATAAGTTGTATTGCTTTTTGCAGAAACTTGGGAACGCCCCAGGAATGCATGATTTCAGCGCCTTTTTGCTCAAGTGTTTTCAGGGCGCTTGCCATGTGCTCTTTCCCGACCAGCTTTGCCCCATAAGCATCAGCGGCAAATTCGACATGCCGACCGGCTAATTTAACAATGGGTATAGACGCTATACTGGCCGCGGTATAAATTGCCATTTCTTTAACGCCACTAAGCGTCCATTTTTTTACCTTATGTAGAAAACCTGTCTCCTCCGGCGGCGCCGTCTCGTTAATGGCCTTGTCCACGCCTTTTTCCACTTCTTTAGCGGTTATTTCAATATGCTGCTGTATGCCGCCATGCCCCTTTTCATCCTTACGATGCTTGGCGTATTGATACAATTTATACCCGGCATAAAGCAAAAGCGGCGCTCCCATGAGGGAACCATAAATCATCGTCAAATCCTTACCTATGCGGGTACTATGCCCAAGCTCATGCCCTATAATTGCTTCCAATTCTTTTGTGATGGTAGATGTTCCCTCGTTGTAGCCAAAAGTCTTCAATAAATTTTCTCCCAACATAAGCTCGCGATTGTGGGTCATCATGGCGTTCGGCATACCAAACGCCTCTTCTATGATGAGAATACGATTAGGGATCGCAATGTTTGCCTGTTTGCAAAGCTCGCCTACCTTTTGGTGCAGTTCGGGATGACTATGCGCTGTGACGGTATCCTTGATAGGCACAAGGATCGTTTTTTTGAATTCTTCTATAAATTTTGAAAGATTGGGCATTATTTTTTGATTTCGCTGCCGCGCGTTTTAGTTACCAGTTCACGGAAATGAGAGCTGGACTTTTCATTGCTTTGTGCTTTGCGATCGTCCAATACCTTCCTAAGATAGTCTTCGGCGTGTTCCACATCGTTGTTAGAAATACCGCCCAATTTCACAATAGAGCCATAAAGGATCGAATCCCTGCCTTTTCCGGCGAAGCTTAATCCGCTGTCTTCTCCTCGGGCTTCTGCGACTGCCGCAGCCGACCGAATGAGTGCTTCTTTTGTGCCTTTATCCACATCACTAAATAAGTCTCCAACAGCATTAGCAATAGATGT
>Ga0207022_10029_pt1 | contig 39459 bp, 32 predicted proteins | sample Alteio_BWMinCont_46_FD_153307 | JGI IMG/M metagenome (GOLD analysis project Ga0207022, IMG submission 153307) | Enriched cells from forest soil in Barre Woods Harvard Forest LTER site, Petersham, Massachusetts, United States -... | ecosystem: Environmental > Terrestrial > Soil > Temperate forest >... | reverse complement strand
GCCCGCCGTTTTCGCTGCTACAGGGACTGATTTGAATGTAGTGTTCTGAAGTAAAGTGCACAAAATCCGTATTACCCATTGAAATAAGTTTTGGCACTATCTGCAATTTGTAAATTGACCCACTCGCCATTAGCCGCTGTTATTGTAGGGTAATCACCCTACATACATTTCAGCAATCATTCTTTCACTAAATCCAGATATCACCGGATTGTCATTGTTCTGTAACGAGCTAAATTAGCATTCGAATCGAGTACTGACATGAGCTTCCTGCAAATGGCAGACAAGAGCCTTGAAACAAAAATAGGTGAGGTGAAGGAGAACCAAGTGGATAACGATGTTTCGTTGAAAGTTCTACTCGCCGAATCCGAGTTGGCGTTCCGCAATTATCTACGACGCAAGATGGAAAAATTGACAGATCTGAATTTGGTAGGAGAAGCAAGGGACAGCCGTGAGGCATTACTGAACGCGGAAAAACTCCGTCCTGATGTGGTGTTGATGGACATGGACCTTGAGGGAGGCAGCCTTGAAGTTGCAAGGCAAATCAAGTCACGCATGCCCCAAACACGCATCATCATGCTCTCTACAATGATCGGGGAAGCGTATCAGAGTATCGCTGCCAGTAGTGGTGTCGATACATTGTTATTGAAGAGCGTGCCGGTATCGATAATCTTCGAATCATTCAGGCGCGATAGGTCGAATGCGGGAAATCCGAGAAAGCTGGAAGACAGCGTTGAGCCACCGACGGATACAGTCAACAACGCGAAAGCTCTTTTCAAAATTTTACCTTTTCCAGAGAAACAGAGCATAGGAAGTATATTCGGGCAGCTGGTGTTCGATAGCGCTGTACAGCCGATGGCAGCCGGAGTACGAAGCGTAATGGTCACCAACCGTCAATTGCTTTTTCAAAAAGACACTCTTTTTGTGGACGTTCGTGTGGAAATTGACTCCGATGACAGCTCGATCCATATTATGGGGCAGTTGCAGGACACGAAGATCGCTCCGGGTGCTATGCCTGCTTTTAAAGTGGCGTTATGGCACGAGGGACAAACTATCGCGGGCACGGTTTCCAACGAGATCGGCGAGTTCTTCCTTGTGGGTCCTAGCAACAAGAAATTGCAATTAAGGATCGACCATAACCAACAGCATTTTTCCTTTGACCTGCAAAACATATCTCAGGAGCAGAAGGTCGATGACCGTTTCCAACGTGGTCACAAGTTAGAGATTCGATAAATTAAATTGCGGTTTACTGTACTCGGGTGTTGCAATTCGTGCGTTGCAGGATCTGGCGCACCAAATTCAGAGAGAAGGGACCTGCATGAAACGCTTAATCGTATGCATGTTTTTAGCAATGTTTGCGGTCGCGTCTGCGTGGTCGGCACTGGCGCAAATACCAAGCCCAACCGCATCTACCACTTTTATTGCAGGCCAATATGTCGTGCGAGATTCTGGCGGTTTGCCAGGTTTGAATCTCACCTGTCTGCTTTTGCAATGCACAGTGCAGGAGGGCCTTGGGGATCCTGCAGGGCAACTGTTTGTGATCACCCAGAATAATACTCTGGACCCAGTTTTATTCATGAATCTGCTTCTGAGCCAGCAGGGGGTGCTGGATGCTGAGCCTGACCAAGTTTTACATGTGATGGCATACACCTTCAATGAGAAAAAGACCGGTCCGCCAGCGCTCTATGATGATACGGCGATCACGTATTACGGCGGGACCGTCATCCATGGATATGTGTACCAGCCTGCGACATCATTGATCCGTCTTGCCGATGCGCAGGCCAATTTTAATCGTTCCGGTGCTGGCATCGTGGCCGTGATCGATACTGGCGTTGACGCGAATCAACCGGTGCTGAAACCAGTATTGGTCCCTGGTTATGACTTTGTGAATAATTCGAGCAGTGTGGATGAGACAGGTGACGTTGATCAGTCCTCAATGGCCGTGCTCGACAGCTCTGATGCGGAGCCAGGATATGTGAACCAATCGACCATGGCAGTGCTCGATCAATCTACGATGGCGGTGCTCGATGGCGCACAATATGCAGCATTTGGGCACGGCACCATGGTCTCAGGCGTCATTCACCTCATTGCACCCACCGCGCGGATCATGCCGCTAAAAGCATTTAAAGCAGATGGCACCGGAAGCCTTTCGGATGTCATCCGCGCAGTCTACTTCGCCGAAATTCATGGTGCCAAAGTCCTCAATATGAGTTTTGACTTCACCAGCTCATCATTTGAATTGAAATCCGCCCTTGATACCGCATCCACATTGGGCATGATCAGTGTTGCATCGGCTGGCAATGACGGCGAGGAGGTCCTGGTCTATCCTGCCGCGTATTCGAATGTGATGGGTGTGGCTTCGACCTCCAACTGTGACGAACTTTCCAGCTTCTCGAATTATGGTCCTGGGGTGGTCTGGGTGGGGGCGCCCGGTGAAGGGGTGATCACCACTTATCCTTACAGCACTTGGGCGGCAGTTTGGGGCACTTCATTCAGCGCACCTATGGTCTCAGGCACTGCCGCCTTGTTGGTGGATGTCTCGAATGGGACAGCAGTTCAATCCACAGCAGCGTCGGCTATCGCACATGCGGATTACATCAACCCTCAGTTGAATCACGGTCGGCTGAACATCAACACGGTTCTTGAGGCATGGTCACTGTATATCGCGCCTTGGTGATCAGCGGCTTGGCTTTGATTAAACAACCAAAAAAAACAAGAACCTGATTCATCCATCAAATCGACGATTCAGATGTGTGCAATCGCGACAGACAGACCTGAATGACATAACACTACTGTTCGCTTGCCGTTTCAAGGTATCTCTACAAGCATGTCTTCCGCTCTTGAATTATCGAGAATCTTGTCGAGTGATCCTTGGTAGGTTTCAACATCTTGTTCAAAATCTACAAAGGCAATGAAGTCTGTGCACAATACGCTCCCATCTCCACCATTTAAATACAACTTCACAGCACTGGCAGACATCCGTAGGAATTCATGTAATTGCGATTGTGGGTATTCTCTTCGTTGATCCCTTGCAAGGTTCGCTAATCACTCACTGAATTTTCCCTATGCAAAATAGCACTTTGGAAGCCCAGAACAACCGGAAGTCACCATGAATTGTGGACTTGAGAAGAATAGAGCTACAACCAGCCACAAGCTTTCTCCGATTTTCCCCCTGTTACTGGGAATTCACAACAGAGAAGAGTTTGAGGCAGACTGTTAGCACCGCCATAGAGTCTGCTACAAACCCATAACTTTGTTCAATGATAACGAGGATCATCATTTGAAATGAAATTGTCATGACGGAATGCGCTTGGTGGCGTCTAATTCTATGTAACATCATCTCAATTCCAACGTCTTTACGAGTAGGGCTGAAGCGTACAGATTTTACTGAACTATAATCTCCAAATCATCGAACCTTACATCTGAATACGCACCGCCGATGAGAGTTCTATGGCTCGAGCTGAAAACATGGTCCGGTATGTGAAGAATATCACGCGAAAATCCGCGGTCATCCTCCTGCTGTGTATTTGCACCATGCTGATGATCTGGGCCATGGGCCGACAACCGATCTACGCCGCAGACCAAGCCGCGAATTCCAGTATGACCACAGTGAAATTGAAGAAAGGTGACTTTGTCCGTACCATCCGGCTGCAAGGGACGGTGGAAGCACTTTCATCTCTGCCCATCGCAGCGCCCCGTCTCGCCGGTCCCGGACTCGGTTCACTCGTAGTCACAAAGCTTGCTCCCAGCGGCTCCCGACTCAAAAAAGGGGACCTTCTAGTCGAATTCGACAATCAGGTTCAAGTCAAGAATGCCCTTGACCGAAAAGCTGAGTATGTCGGATTTGTACAACAGATCAAGAAAAAAGAGGCTGACCAAGCCACGGCCAAGGCAGCCGATGACACTGCACTTGTACAAGCGGAAGACGCGATGAAATCCGCGAAATTGGAATTACAGCGCAATGAGATACTCTCCAAGATCGATGCGGAGAAAAATGAGGCCGCTTACGAAGAAGCCAAGGCCAATTACGAACAGCAAAAAACCACATACGCGTTGAAACGCAAGTCCGCAGCTGCCGAGGTCAAATCGTTGGAGATCCAGCGCGACCGCGCGCTGCTCGCCATGCATTATGCCGAGAAGAACACTGAAAAACTGGCGATCCACTCCCCGATGGATGGAATTATTGTGCTCAACACGGTTTGGAAGGGCAGCCAGATGGGTGAAGTGCAAGAAGGGGATGAGGTCCGGGCTGGCCAACCGTTCATGCAAGTTGTGAATGCCGGTGTCATGCAAGTGCGTTCGAAGATCAACCAGGCGGATGTGACCTTACTCCGCACGGGGCAAATCGCCCGTATTGGGTTGGACGCCTACCCCGAACTTTCATTCTCCGGCGAAGTTGAACATATCGCCGCCATCGGTGTGACCAGCAATATGTCAGACAAGGTCAGGACCTTCAATGTTGTCTTCGCCATTCACGGCTCCAGCCCGCAGTTGATGCCTGACCTCTCGGCAGCGGTGGATGTCGAGGTCGATCGGGAACCTTCCGTTCTGGTTTTGCCTCGGGATTGCATTATGCGCGAAGGCAAAGACACCTATGTGATGGTGCCCGGCAATAGTGGCGATGAGAAAAAGAAAGTGGTCTTAGGTGCGATCAGTGATCTTGAAGTGGTCGTGTTATCAGGTCTGAATGAAGGGGAAACGGTGCTGCGTGCCGTGGCCAGACCATGACGAAGCAGGCCAAAACTCGGTTGATCGTATCCGCAAGTGCAACGGTGGTCGTTCTTGTGGTCGGCGCCATCGCAGTGCGGTCCACGAATGCGACCACGGCCATCCCAACTGCGGTTGTGAAACGCGGGGAATTCGTGGAGTCGCTCCAGATACGAGGAGAGATCAGGGCAGAGAAATCCAAGGTCATGACCGCACCCTCCGGTTCCGGGGACCTGCAGATCATCAAACTGCAACCGACCGGCACAATGGTGAAGGCAGGAGAGATCGTGGTGCAATTCGACCCCACGAACCTGCAGCGCACGCTTGAACAGAAGCAGAATGACCTGGTTTCTGCGGAAGCATTGATCAAACAGCAGGAAGCGCAGGGCCACCTCACTGAAGAACAGAACATGACGGACACTTTGAGCGCGAAGTACAACGTGGAACGCGCCAAACTCGATGCCAATAAACAGGAAATTCTCTCTGAGATCGATGGCGAGAAGACCAAGTTAGCGCTGGTCGATACCAAGAGCCAGCAATCCCAGGCCGACACAAAACTTTCGGCTGGCCGTTTGGGCGTTGAAGCGGATATCGAAACACAGAAGCAAAAACGCGAGAAAGCGCAATACGATGTGAAACTCACGGAGAGACAGATCTCTTCTTTGACATTGCGTTCGCCATCTGACGGCACTGTGAATGTGATGCCGAATTACCGCGGCTCTTCCGGCAATTCTCCACCAGAGTTCAAAGAAGGTGACCGCGCCTGGCCGGGTGCGGCCGTGGCGGAGATCCCCGATCTTGCTTCCATCCGATTCGAGACACGCATCGATGAATCAGACCGAGGCCAACTGAAAGCGGACCAAAAGGCAGTCGTGCATGTTGACGCTGTGCCGGACCGCGAATTCTCCGCCCATATCAAAGACATCAGCACGCTCGCAAAACTTGATTTCAGTGGATGGCCTCCCACCAAGAACTTCGCGCTCGTCGTTCAGATCGACAACAATGACCCGCGCGTAAGGCCGGGGATGAGCTCGAATTGCCGCATCGATACCAACAGGATCCAGAACTCCATCATGGTCCCGCTGGAAAGCGTCTTCCAAAAGAATGGACGCTACGTTGTCTATGTACAGCACGGCTCGAAGTTCGATGAGCGGCCGGTCGAAGTCGGGCATAAGAACGCGACCAGCGCACATATCCTCGGTGGCATTGACGCCGGCGAGATCGTGGCACTCAAAGACCCGACGGAGGTCCAGAAAAAGTAATGAAAACCGGGACCAAACGAGCATTAACAGCCACGATCATTGCCATTGTGTTGATCAGCGGGGCGGCCGCCGTGGCCGATTATCAGATCAACCTGACCACGTTGCGAACGGTTCCGACCGTCCGTGCTATGCGTGGCGATGTGGAGATCATGGTCGTCACCGAGGGCGAATTGCGCGCGCCGCATAGTTCGATGTTGGTGGCCCCTCCCGTGAACGGAACTTTGCAGCTGATCTCGATACTCCCAACCGGAACAAAAGTGAAACCCGGGGACATTGTCGCGGAGTTCGACCCCAGTGAGCAGGAGTACAACCTCGAGTTGAATGAGTCCCAACTCAAACAGGCAGAACAGGACATCATCAAAGCCAAAGCCGACGCCGATGTGCAAGCCCCCGTGGACCAGGCAGCGTTGATCAAAGCACGTTTCGATGTGCGGTCGGCGGAACTCGATGTCATGAAAAACGAGCTTCTCAGTGATATCGATGCCAAAAAGAACGATCTTGCCTTACAAGAGAACAAACGCAAACTGGCCCAGCTTGAACAGGACGTAAAATCGCGCGCCGCGTCTGGACTTGCCGGGATCAACGTGCTCGAAGCAACTCGTAGTGCGGCCGAACTTGCGATCAAGGTCGCCAAGAGCAATATCGAGAACATGACATTGAAATCGACCATCGATGGCATCGTCTCGGTGAAAGAGAACAGGGACGCCAACGGTCTTGGCTGGAACCCACCGGGGATCGTATTGCCTGAATTCCGCGCGGGTGACCTGACCAATCCAGGAAGGCAGTTGGCCATCGTGCTGGATATGGAACAAATGGAAGTGGCGGGCAAGATCAGTGAGGATGACCGCTCCAATGTGAATCCGAACCAGCCGGCTGAGATCGTTGTCGATGCTCATCCCGACACACATTTTTCAGCCAAAGTGAAAGATGTGGCAAGCATGGCTGGCCGCGATAACTGGAGCAACACATCCTCAAAGAAGTTCGATGCCAGCTTCAAGCTCGACAGTTTTGCCCCTGACCTCAAGCCCGGCGTCTCCACGCAGATCTTCATCCATGGCAACAAACTCTCGAATGTCATCTACCTGCCCACGCAATGCTTGTTCGAAAAAGACGGCAAGAAAGTCGTCTATGTGCGGAACGGGACCGTGTTTGAAGCCAAAGAGATCAAAGTGAAATACCGGACTGAAAGCAAAATTGTTTTGGAAGGCATTCAGGAATCTATGGAGATCGCTTTGGTCGATCCCACTGCCAATGGGCGTCCCGGGCAGAAGAGTGCCGGATCGAGTGATGCTGCGGGGATAGCAAAATGACGGACACGCATTCCATAGAAAGCTATCTCTTACACGCCCGCCGCTTTTTTGAAGATGTTCTGCCCGACCTGAACTTAGGGTTGCAGAACCTTCTATTACATAAATTGCGATCCCTGTTGACCATGCTCGGCATCATCTTCGGCGTGGCTGCGGTGATCGCCATGCTGTCCATCGGCGCCGGTGCACGCGCGCAGGCCATGGCTTTCATTGAACAGTTGGGCGTCCGCAATCTGATCGTGGAAGCCAAAGAGGTCACGTCCTGGGACGATCTGGATAAAGTGCGCAAGAATTCTCCCGGGCTCACACTGAAAGATTACCGCGTGATCCAGGCGAGCGTTTCCAACGTGATGGAATCGACGCCGAGGAAGAAATTCATACCTACAAAATTGATCCCCAAGACGCAAGGCGATATGCCCGTGGTGTATGGCGTGAATCCCAGTTACTTGAAGATCGCAAATCTGCGCATCGTACTCGGGCGGTTCTTCGATACCGATGAGACCGACTGTGCGGTGCCTGTGGCTGTGCTCGGCGAGGCAGCGCGCACGGCCTTGTTCGGCCAAGATGATCCCATTGGACGTTTTGTAAAAGTGAATGACACTTGGCTGCACATCATTGGGGTTGTGGGCCCGCAGATCAGTTCAGGTGGGTCCATTGAAGGCGTCCCCAGCCAGGACTTGAACAATCTGATCTATGTGCCCATCACATCGACGATGCTGCGCATGGAAGACAACCGCAGCGGCATGAAAGACGAGATCGATGGCATCTATCTGCAACTGAAAGATGCGAATGACAGTCCGTTCACAGCAGAAGTGGTCCGCGGAGTGCTCAATCTCTCCCATCACAAGACCACGGATTTCAGCGTGCTTGTGCCCGCAGAACTCTTGTCAGAACAGAAACGCACACAACGTGTCTTCAATCTGGTCATGGTGGCCATCGCTTCCATCTCATTGTTGGTGGGCGGCATCGGCATCATGAACATCATGCTGGCGAACATCCTTGAGAGGACGCGCGAGATCGGCGTACGGCGTGCACTCGGCGCCCGGCGCAGGGATGTGGTCCGTCAATTCCTGGTCGAGGCCGTTTTGATCTCGTTCCTCGGCGGGATATTAGGCGTGCTGCTGGGCGTGACGATGTCAAAGGTCATTGCCGTCCTGGCAGGATGGTCGACCGTCACCAGTATCGGCGCCATTCTGCTTTCATTCCTGTTCTCAGTATCGATCGGCCTCATCTTCGGACTTTATCCGGCAATGAAGGCGGCAAGACTCGACCCTGTGGAAGCCATCCGTTATGAGTGACCATTCCCGCGCAGTTCGGACTTCATCTTCAAGTTTGGAAGGTAAGACCATGGAACGTATTACGAATTTCGTTGTGATGTTATGGATGGCGGTTGCCTGCATGCCGACATCATGGGCGCAACAGGCTCCGAGCGTGAACGATCTGCACCATCAATTGCAAGGTATCCGAACCAGCAGCCAGCTTTCTGCGCCACAATCGATCGAGCAGCACATCGTGGACAACCAATTAAGGTTGAGCTTGCAGGATGCCATCCAACTCATGTTGTTGAACAACACCAACGTGCGCATCAACGAGTTGAATTTTCACCGCACTGTGTTCGCGTTGCAGAGGTCATTCAGCCCTTTTGATACGATTTTGACTTCGAACTTCAGTCCTGCGCGGTCCACTTCACCCACAAGTTCCACCATTGCGGCGTCCAGCACACTGGACCAGCCATTCACCATTGGAGCGAGCCAGCTGTTCGCACCCGGCACTACGTTGAATGTGAATTTCAGTACGGACCGCAACGATAACAACAGCAGCGTCACCACATTGAACCCAGCGCTTTCATCGCAGATCAATTTCTCGATCTCGCAACCTCTATTGCGGGGCCGTGGCGTTGTTGTGAACCGTGGCCCGATATGGATCGCGCGGAGGAACATCCAGCAATCACAGGCGAATTTCGAGGTACAGATCGGCAACTCGATCCTGTCACTCATCAGCCAATACTGGTCATTGGTGCAAGCACAGAAGAACCTCGCCGTTTTGCAAGACTCGTTGCGCCTTGCTGAAGAATCCTATAAACGTGACAAACGGTCGCTCGAGCTGGGAGCGATCTCTCCGCTCGATATCTACCGATCTGAAGCGACGGTGGCGCAGCGCCGCTTGTCTGTCTTGCAAGCGCAATATGCGGTGAAACCTCTGGAAGACCAATTACGAAGCTCGATCGGTGCGGACCTCGACCTTCGCACCGTGGCCATTGATATTTCTCTTACGGAAGAAGTGGAGTCCAAAGGCGAACTGGTCTCCATGGATATTCCAACGGCGATGGACCTTGCACTCAAATATCGTCCCGAACTCACCGCAGCTAAATTACAGATCGAGAATGATGATACTTCGCTGCAAATTGCAAATAACAGCCTTAAGCCCAGCTTGAACATCAGCGGGTTCTATACTTCCACCGGACTGAGCGGCGGCATTGGCGACGCACTCAACCAGACGGGTACGTTCAAATTCCCGTCCTACGGCATGAACCTCAGTCTGCAATTGCCGATCCGAAACCGTGCTGCCAGCGCGGACATGGGCAGTGCATTGATCAATAAGAAGAGCGATCTGTACTCATTGCGCCAGAGAGAGCAACAGGTCAATCAAGATGTGCGGAACGCCGTCCACCAGCTCGAAGAAAGCAAATTGGCCATCACCGCCGCCGCCACTGCGCGCGACCTGGCGCAGAAGACACTCACCGCTGAACAAAGGAAATATGAATTGGGCGCGGAGACCATCTTCTTTGTGCTCGATGCACAGAACACTTTGGAACAAGCGGAACAAAGTTATGTGCAAGCGTTGATCGGCTATCAGATCGCCATTGCGGTACTGGACAGCGCGACTGGAAATATTTTGGAACACAATAAAGTGATGATCGATAGCTCATTCCGCTAATGAGAACATTGATGTGGACTAGAAACGATCACGGTTCATCCATTCAGTGATCAATGACCCTCTGTCTTCATGTCCTTACCTATCTTCAGTGGAAATACGAATTACGGTGCTATGATTCCCCGATACGTTAGAGTTTCTTGACCAAGGCCCAGCCATAAAAATAAAACCACCCGGTCCAAATGAGGATCACATGCGTAAAGTAGGTTATAGAACCAAGAACGGGGACTTCCGGTTCAGATGAATCGACTGGCGACCATTCTACTTATATCGAGCCTCGTGATCACTTCACCAGCTGCGGTCGAAGTGAAGCGACCCCATGTGCTCGGCATCGCCCACATGGCTCTGTATGTCAGCGACCTGCAAAAAGCGCGTGCATTCTATAAAGGCTTCCTCGGATACGAAGAGCCGTACACCTTGAAGCGCGAGGACGGCACAGACCGGATCGCGTTCATCAAAATCAATGAAGACCAGTATCTGGAATTGTTCGCCGAAGAACCGAAACAGGACGGCCATTTGAACCATATCTCTTTCTTCACTGATTCCGCGGAAGAGATGCGTGTGTATCTGTCTTCCAAGGGCGTGAAGGTGCCGGAAAAAGTGGCGAAGGGAAAGATCGGCAACTCCAACTTCAACATCACGGATCCAGATGGTCACACGGTTGAGTTCGTGCAATACGAGCCTGACGGCTGGACGCGGCAGGCAAAAGGTAAATACATGCCTGATTCGCGGATCTCTATCCACATGACACATGTTGGAGTGACGATCGGTACTCTCGATCCCGCGATGAAGTTCTATGGTGACATTCTGGGCTTTCAAGAGACCTGGCGCGGCAGCAGTAACGGCAAAGAGTTGAGCTGGGTCAACATGAAAGTACCAGATGGAAGTGATTATCTGGAATTCATGCTCTATTCGACACCTCCGGATGCTGCGCAGTTGGGAGGCAAGAATCACATTTGCCTGGTCGTGCCTGATATCGAAAAAGCCGTAGCAAAACTCGATTCCCGTACGGCAAGAAAGAACTACAATCAGACGATTGTGATTAAAATGGGTGTGAACGGGAAACGCCAGGCGAACCTTTTTGATCCCGATGGCACGCGTGTTGAGTTGATGGAGCCGACAACCGCCAACGGGAAGCCGGTGCCTCCGTCTACTGCGCCAGCGCCGAGGTGAGGCGCCAAAATGTAGTGACCTTGTTTGTGGTCTCTGCGGATGGTCGTTGGAAAAATCGAAGGAGGGCATGCAATGCGATCCCAAGTTTCGCGCCGTACATTTCTAACGGGATTAGGAACGATCGCGGTAATGGAATCAACACGTCCACTTCAATCTTGGGCGCTCACTGAACCATTGCTTTATCCACCGATGGATCTCTCGTATTTCAACTCAGCCATATCGCCTGCATCGCCAGAAATAAAACTCGGCTATGCCTCCATCACTTGGGGCGGTAATGACCGGCAAGCTATTGAAGACATCTCTGCGCTCGGCTTCCCGGGGATCCAACTGCGATCCAATCTTTTGAAGTCGATCCCCGATCCAACGGAAGTGAAGGGCCTGCTGCAAAAGCAGCATCTCACTTTTGTGGCACTTTCCAGCGGCGGAGTCAATATCGAAACGCCCAGCGAAAGCGATGAGATCGCAAAGCACATGGTCAACGCGAAATATGCACAGGATGCCGGATGCCTATATCTTCAGGTGACAGACAACAAACCCAAGCGTACCGTCACGGCTGACGATTACAAGAAATTGGGCCGTCTCATAACCGAGATCGGCAAACGCTCCGCTGACTTGGGGATCACAGTGGGTTATCACAACCACATGGGCTCAATGGGACAAGCACCCGAAGAGGTCGATCGCATTCTGGATGCCTGCGACCCGCGTTACGCCAAACTGGAACTCGATATCGCACATTATGTGCAGGGTGGTGGAGATCCGGTAAAGGCGATACACAAGTATCATGACCGGCTCTTGTTCCTGCACATCAAGGATGTGGAAGACACTCAGAACCAATCAGCACCGGATGGCAAAGGATACCGGTTCGTAGAACTCGGCAGGGGACGAGTTGATCTGCCAGCTACATTCCAAGCGCTGCAAAAGATCAAGTTCCATGGGTGGGCGGTGGTGGAGCTCGATGGTGTTCCAGACCCCAAACGGACGCCGAAGGAATGTGCGGAGATCAGCAAGAAGTACCTCGAAGAAAAAATGAGGCTGGCCCTGTGAGATCGCCGTTCCAAATCTCGGTCATCAATGATGAGATCTCGCAGGACTTCGATCACACATGTGCGATTGCCGCTCGTGAATTCGGAATGCAATGGATCGAGATCCGCGGCATGTGGAACAAGAACGTGCTCAAACTGGATGCGAATGAGATCGCCGAAGCACGGCGCATCCTTGAGAAGTACAAGTTGCGGGTGACAGACATCGCGAGTCCGTTGTTCAAGGTGGATTGGCCGGCAGCACCGAAGTCAGAGTTCAGCCCCAAGCGCGACCAATTCAATGCTGACTTCACTTATGAGCAGCAGGACGAAGTGCTAGAACGGAGCATTGAGTTGGCAAAGGCGTTCCGAACACATCGTGTCCGCTGCTTTGATTTCTGGCGGCTTGCGGACCCGGCGCCCCATCGCGCAGCCATCAACCAGAAACTGTTGGAAGCTGCCACGAAAGCGGGCAAACATAAGGTCCTACTGGTCTTGGAAAATGAGTTCGCTTGCAACACTGCCACCGGAGCGGAAGCAGCGAAAACACTCGGCGCGATACCATCATCGGATCTGATGCTCAACTGGGACCCCGGTAATGCCGCGGCACGTGGCGAGAGACCTTATCCAGACGGCTATTCACTGCTCCCCAAGAACAGGATCGGCCATTGTCACTGCAAAGATGCTGTACCAGGGAAAAACGGAAAAGAGTACGATTGGGCGGCGATGGGGCATGGCATGATCGATTGGGTCGCGCAGTTCCGTGCATTGAAAATGGACGGATATAAGCATGCTGTCAGTCTTGAGACTCATTGGCGCGGAGCGGGGACACCTGAGGAATCAACCCGGCAGAGCTGGGCGGGCATGAAGGAATTGATGCAAAAAGCGGGTGTGCTCAACATTTGAGTTCCGCGTGGACCGAAGGACTATCTGCATGGTGAATGACCGTGCAGTGACAACATTCAACATTGGAGAAAACACATGTCAAAACAACAGATCGCACGGCGTGACTTCCTCAAACAAGCTGCCATTGGCACCGCAGCACTCATGGTACTTCCGCCTTCGACCGTGCTCGGTGCAAACGACCGTGTTCGCGTGGGAATGATCGGCGTGGGCGGACGCGGCAACGAACTGCTGAACCAGATCATCGCTGTGCCGAATGTAGACCTGGTCGCCATGGCTGACATTTATACGCGTCGGCGCGATGAAGCGAAAGCCAAAGTCCCTTCTATCAAGACATTTGACGACCATCGCCGCATGCTGGAGCAGAAAGAGATCGATGCTGTGATCATCGCCAGCCCGCTGCACATCCACGCACGGCATTTCATTGACAGCTTGGCGGCAGGGAAAGACATTTATTCCGAGAAGACCATGACTTGGTCGATCAAGGAAGCAGAAGATTGTCTCAATGCAGCAAAGAAGTCAGACCGCGTGGTCCAGATCGGATTGCAACATGAGAGTGACGGCTCTTTGGCCGATGCCAAGCAGTGGATCAAAGACGGGTACGTGGGCAAGGTCACAATGGTCGAATCCTGGATGAGCCGCAACACCAAGCACGGTCAGGGACAGTGGGTGCGCGCAGTTCCAGCAGACTGCAACCCTGCGAATGTGAATTGGGACGCTTTCCTCAACGGCCGCAAAACACGCGCTTTTGATGCCAACAAATTCATAAACTGGCGCCTGTTCTGGGAGTTCTCTGGCGGGAACGTGACCGAGAATATGGTGCACCAGATCGCCTGGATCATGTCCGCACTCGACCTGAAGGTGCCCACGGCGGCATTCATGTCTGGCGGTGTTTTCTCGGAAAAAGATGGACGCGAGGTCCCGGATACCATCTCGGTAACGCTCGAGTTCCCGCAGGAGATCATCGTCAACTGGCAATCCACCTTCAGCAATAGTCACTACGGACTGGGAGAGCGGATCCTGGGAAGCGATGGCACGATCGAGCATATCTCCGGCGAACAGAATATGGTGACCGGAAGGTCGGAATCCGCGACACGTTATTTCCCTGAAAAAGCGAATCGCGCGGATGGAACCGCGCTCATTGGCAATTCGCCGAACCAGAACCATATGGCCAACTTCATCGATTGTGTGCGCAACCGCAAGCAACCGAATGCTCCGGTTGAAACAGGGTACCTATCAGCGGTCGCCGGGCACATGGCGAACCTGTCTTACCGCAGGAAGGAGCGCGTCACTTGGGAGATGGCGAAGTCAATGCCGGAACTGTGAGTTTGACATTCCTACAGAATATTCGAGCGAAGGTTTAAGCTTTTGTTGTCATTGGGCCATGGCCGTCTGATTCCGTTTCGCAGATTTTCCCTGCACATTTTTCCTCCATTCGTGTCATTTTCCTGCATCTAATTCCATTCATAGGCCGGTTCCCCCGATCGGGAATTGTCCATTGAGGTGTGGGTTTATACAGTTCAAAACCGGTATTGACCATTCAGCGTACTGGTTAATGCGCAGGAGTTGTCTAATCTATAGACCTGTTTTAGCATTCTTGAGTTATTCACAATCCAAGTAAGGGTAAGGAAATGTCAGCCCAGGGAAAGCGAATCGTATTAGCTGCAAGTAATTCAGAATCGAACGAATACTTGCAGAGCCAGTGGCGCCAGATGTTGCTGGCCACACTCCCCAACAAGTACTCCGGAATGTTCGGAGCCAAGTGGTCCACCACAAATGATGTAGCGACTGATGGACAGGCCAAATATGTGCCGAACGGCTTACGTGTGGTTGAAGCCATACTCCTTGAGCGGTTCGCGAAAGATGAGGTCGTGGTCTGCTATCCCGAGCAGATGGGTGAGTTCATCGGCGAGGCCACCCGCGTGGTCGGCATTCATGCACACAATCCTCTTGGCATCACGTTCGCTACCGACGTTTATTCCGGCTTCTATGGACATGATTGCGAACCGATCAACGCCGCTGAATTCCGCAAAGTCATTCTGCACCCGGCGTTACTAAAGCATAAACACCACTTGAAGACGATCGTGGGCGGGCCGGGCTCATGGCAGATCGACCACAAAGGCCTGCAAGACGAGTGGAAGATCGATTGCATCGTGGATGGCGAAGCGGAAGATGTGATCCTCGACCTTTTCACTACGGCGGACAAGGGAGAAGCACTGCCACGCAAAGTCGAGTGCCATAGCCCGAAGCTTGAGAAGATCCCGACCATCCATCACCGCTCGACCTTCGGTGTGGTGGAGATCACACGCGGCTGCGGACGCGGCTGCCAATTCTGCTCTGTGGCGTTGCGCAGCGGCAAGAGCTTTCCGCTCGAACACATCCTGCAGAACGTGCGCACACAGGTGGGTGAGGGTGCAGACACCATCCTCCTCACCACCGAAGACCTGTTCCTCTATGAGCAAGGCCCCAAGTTCAAGACCAACAAAGTTGCACTGAAGCGTTTGTTCGAATCTGTAGCAGCGGTACAAGGCGTGAAACACATCATGCTCACGCATGGGACCATGTCACCGGTGGTGGCTGAGCCTGAGGTGATCGAAGAGATCTCCGAGATCGCCGTGGGAATGAGCCATAACGTGCATCCCGCGTCCACACATCCAGACAAGCGCTACGCCATGATGTTCATTGGACTCGAGACCGGATCCACGCGCCTCTTCAACCAGTTCATGAAAGGGAAGTGCTATCCCTATCGCGTAGAACAGTGGCCGGAGGTGGTGCTCAAAGGCATGCAGACCCTGAACAAACACAACTGGTTCCCCATGTGCACGTTCATCGTGGGCCTGCCGGGAGAAACGCCGGACGACACCAAGCAATCACTCGACCTGCTTTACGCGCTGAAAGATGCGAAATGGTGTGTCATCCCAACATTGTTCACACCACTCGACGACACACGCATGGAGAAGAAATCCAGTGCGAAAGTGGCTGAATTGACGGAATTGCAGTGGGAGTTCTTCTTCACCTGCTGGCGCTACAATATCGATTTCTTCCGCAATACGCCGCAGGTGCAGTGGAAGTTCAACCTCGGCATTCCGCTTTACTACTACATGATGGGGCGGAAGCTCTTCGGTGAATCGATGAAGTATCCGTTATACCGATTGGGTCACTTCCCTGAATGGTACCTGCGCAAACACCTGTATCTGGATTACAGCAACGGTCATCAGCCGAAATTTACTGCTCCAGACATCGTTCCTATTCCTGAAGAACGAAGGCGGGTGGAATTGCCTGTTTTAGGTTGAGGTGGAGACGCAGCAGGCTGCGTCTCTAAGGAACAAGGCTTATTCCGCCAAACAGAACGCGATGATGGTAGTTCCCCGTATTCCGGTTGTCTGTTCAACCTCAGCATTCAATTTCGATTCAATGTCATCGGGATCGGGGATCATCTCGCAAGCGGCGATCTCTTCCGGTGAAGCTCCGTGATAACAAAGTTCACAAACACCGAGTGCGCCTTCCTCTCCGGTGCGGACCGGCGGGCCAAAGACGCGGCATGTCATCGGGCGATGTGCGTACAATTCACATTCGCCGGTCTCTGGAGATAGAGCGGGGCACGGTTCATCATTGGCAAATTCCGTGAATCGCTCTTCGGCTTCTTCGTCTGAGCTCAAGATACCGGTCTTCTTGTTCCCGGGGAAGTGCGGCTTTAAGCGCTCGAGTGAAACATAGGCGCGTTTTCGAATGGCCGCTGCGCGCTCCGGAACCAATGATTCCAGCTCTATCATCCCTTTCTTTAGCCTCACAGCATCGAGTTGATTGATCGCGAAGACGCCGATGCAACATTGTGTGCATCCCTTGCGGCAGACCAACCAATCACCGCTCTTGTGCGTGGTTTTTGCCAGTACGTTATCAATGATCTGGAGCAAATTGCCATCGCGTTGCGGCAATAGAGTCCGGGACATGAGCCAAGCATAACGTAAATCATGGTTCTCGGCGGAAACGAACAATATCCCTTGTGTTGAAAAAAGAGATCAGCTCTTCGTCATCGAGTCCAATAATTCTTCTTCGGTCTTGTTCTCTTTTTCGGCATGATGCAACCGCTTGCGCCATTTGCGGATGATCTCTTGGTATTTGTGCGCGCTCTTTCGTAGCTTCCGTTCCCGGGTGCGGGGATTGAATTCCACCAAACCAAATCGCAGGTGCCAGCCCTCGTTCCATTCGAAATTATCCGTGAGCGTCCAATGGAAATAGCCGCGCAGGTCCACTCCATTGTTGAGGGCGAGTTTGATCTGTTGTTCGGCAGTCTCAAGCAGCCACGGCCGGATGCGGTCGGTCCGGTCAGGCACGCCATGCTCGAGTATGATGACCGGTTTTCCAAAAGCTGCAAACCGTTTGATCGCCAGCCCCAGACCTTCGACATACGCCTCGCCGTAGGGATGGTCCATCCCCCGGTCACCCTGTGGCAGATGTTCGGGAACTGTGATGCGCGCCCACAATGTGGATGGAGACGAGAGATCGAAACCCGTATGCAGGCGACTGTAATAATTCAGACCCAGATAATCGTATGTGCCGACCGCCTCCGGGATCTTATGTCCAATGAGGTTGAGCGGAAACGGCGCGCGTCCACTGTAGAGCGTTTCGGTGAAATTCTCGTTGAACAGCCGGTCATGCAATTTGCTGATGGTGTGGTCGATCCAAGACTCATGGCGTTCGGCAGCGAACACAACATAATGCTGCGCCCAACCCACACTGGCATTCGGCTGCATGCGGTGGATGGTGCGATACGCGGCGGCGTGCGCGCGACACATATTGGCAGTGACTTGCGCGGCTTGGATGAGGCGTCCACGTTTCCCCGGTGGGAATACGCCAAGCTGGTATCCCAGCGCAACGAAGACATTCGGTTCGTTGAAGGTGCACCAATCGTTGCAGTATTCACCCATGGTCTCGATGATTTTTTCTGTGAAGCGATCGAAGCGGCGGACTGAATCCGGTGAGTGGAAACCACCCAAGTCTTCGAACCATTGTGGATGCGTGAAGTGATGAAGAGTGATAAATGGCCGGATGCCGCGCCGGTGCAGGGAAGCGAGCATCTCTTGGTATCGCCGGATCGCCGCCCCGTCCCAAGCGCCTTCGTTCGGTTCAATGCGGCTCCACTCGACGGAAAGTCGCAGTGCATTCACACCTAGTTGTTCGGCGAGGTCGAAATCCGTCTCTGAATTGCGCCACCAATCGATGGCGCGGTCGGCGCGGTCCCCTGAACGGATGCGGCCGAGCCGCTCCCACTGCGCCCACTGGTTGTTGCGCATTCCGCCTTCGACCTGGTGGGCCGAGGTGGCAACCCCCCAGAGGAAGTCGCGCGGCAACGATGTTCTGTGTGCTGGACCTTGTTCCATGAAGTGGATTCTAGTTGACCGGCACGTTCCAGTAGCCGTGGTCGCGCAGGAAATATTTTTCGCTGAAGGAATGGAAGAACGTATTGATGAAAAGTCCTGCTACTTTCAAATGCCCCATCTTGGCCAGGCGGCGGTTCGTCGTGAGGATCCCGCCGTGGACAATGCCATAGCGCCGGCATGCGACCTTCTTGCTCAAGAGATAGTCCTCAGCGAAGAGTGCGCCTTCGTTGAATCCGCCGAATTCCTTGAATTTGGCAGTGCGGAAGAGCATGAACATTCCTGTCGCGAAGGGTGCGGCGAGCACGGAGATGTATTGCATGAAATTGCTGAATGCATACATCGAGTTGTCTGCAAATGTGCCATCGCTGCACCAGATGTTGGTGGTCACGCAATCGAGCTTACGGCGTTGGGCCAGTTCCAAGGCACGGCGCAGCAGGGTGGTGTCCGTCAGTTCGATGTCTGCATCGAGGAAGAGCAAGAATTCGCTGGTGGCGCGGGCAGCGCCAGCGTTGCGTCCGAAGGAAGGAAGGCCTCCGGGAATGACCTCGATGTCCATACGGTCGCGGAAGCTGTTCGCGATCTCGGGTGTGCCATCGGTCGAACCGGCGTCAGCAAGGAATACTTTCGTATGCCGCATAAGCGGGCAATCCTGCTGGGTGAGGGATCTCAACAACCCCGGCAGCAACCGACTCTCGTTCTTGGCTGGGATGCAGATCGTCAACGCGCTTGGATTCGTATTCATGGAGTCGCACTCCTTTTTCACCCACCGTGATGTACGTGCACTTCGTGTCGATCCACGATCCGGTGTTGTAATACTCCACCCCGTCGCGCTCCACTGTTTGCGAGACATGGGTATGGCCACAAAAAACGCGCTCAGCTTTGCCTTGTTTTGCATAACTGAGCGCGCCATGTGCAACTTTGTCCGTTAGCCGCAACCAACGTGTGTTGAGCCGGTCGAGGTACCGTACAAACCGTTTTTCTTTCCGGTCGAGTTTTTGCAGTTTGTAGTAGAACCACTCCCCTACATGGCTGAGCAACTCGTTGTTGACCACGAAGCGGTCGAATTGGTGCCCATGGATGGCGAGATGGCGTTTGCCGGCGAACTCCCACACGAACTGCTTGTAGACCGGCACACCGACCAGATGCGACATGACATTGGAAAGTCCCTGATCGTGGTTGCCTTCCACCCAGATCACCTGTTTGCGCCGCTTGGGGTTGGAGAGCTTGCGTATGGCGCCGAGGAACTTCCAGTGTTCCGAAGTGAGGCGGCTGAAATCGAGGTCGCAGAAGATATCGCCTAGCAGGATGAGACGGCGGAAGTCGATGGAGTGGAGAAGGTCGAGCGCATCCCCGGCGCGGCTGATCTCACTGCCGAGGTGGATGTCAGACACGAGCAGCGTATCTACAGTCTCTGCCTTCATGCACCATATTTGTAGCAGTCATACTTTGCAGGATGATGAAAAGACATGAATAAACAGTGAATATTGAAAGCAGAATCTAAACCATTAACATGAATTCCATTGCACTATGGAAGTTAGTTGCCGGACTTCTGTGGGCCAGCACCCAAGATCTTCGACAGGGTTTGGATCCCTTTATTCCGGTCGTCAGGCAACAGTGGTTCATAGCCGATGCTCTCAACCACAAGTTGTCCACGGGTGCTCAGGACCCAATTGGCGAATGCATGTGTAGAAGAGTTGGCGTTGGATGAAACGTGCCAGTACACGTATCTTGCAATGGGGTATTTGAGGGCGCGTATGTTATTGAGCGAGGGTTCTACTCCGGTCGTTCCCAGCGCAGGTTTGATACGCACTTTTTTCGTATCTTTGCTCTCGATATAACTTGAATAGCCGATGGAGTTTTTGTCGCCGGCAATGGTCTCCACCAGTTCCTTTGCTGTGCTTTTGCCCCAGAAGGGATACGGTTCCTCGCCTTGGAGCACGAATTCCTGGAAGAAATCGAGAATTCCACTCGTACTCTCGCCTGCAAAGAGTGAAATAGGCTGGTCGGGGCCTCCGACCTCTTTCCAATTCTTGATTTTGCCCAGGAAGATGCCGCGGATCTGCGCCAACGAAAGGTCGTTGACCGGATTCGAACTATTCACATAGAAAACGATACTGTGCACACCGATGGGGATGCCGTTGCCGTGACCTTGTGCCGTGCCATCGTTCTGCACGATGTCGATTTTGCCTTCTGTCTGCTGCTTGAATCCATTTTCGATGCCGCCGCCTCGGATCGTGAAGTCCTGTTTGTTCTCTAGTTTGTATAGGTTGGAGCATTTCTGGGCGAAAAGGATCATGGTGTCACTGCCACCCACCTGGATCGGTTTGCTTTGGCCGATCGTTGTCCCGCTGATGAATAAAAACAAGGGTAGGGCCAAGTGCATACGCATGTGTATTCTCTCCAATTTCATGAGTGGTCAAATAGGAACATACATTCATGAACAATGGATGAAAGGATGCACCAGGGGGTTCGTTGGAAATTCATGAACCCTGAATTGACCGTGTTGCATCTAAACTCATATAATTAATTAAGTAGTTACTTAATAACATGGCCTCTGGACGCCCCAGCCCGAAACGCCGCGGCCGCATGCCCCTGCAAAGGGACACACGCGCCGCCATACTCGCCGCCGCCGCGCGTGAATTCGGCAAGAACGGCCAGGAGGGCGCGCGCACCCAGGCCATTGCCAAGTCCGCGGGTGTCAACATCGCCCTGCTCTTCTACTACTTCAAGAACAAGAAACAGATCTACAACGCTGTGTTGGGGGAAGTCTTCCAACGCTGGACCGAAGCGGTCACCCCGGCCATGACCGAGCCGGAAAGCGCACAGAAAGCGCTTTTGGCGTATGCGTCCGCCACGTTTGACTTCATCTCCCAGGACCCTGCGCGTGCGCGCTTCGTGCAACTGGAGTTCCTGCGCGGGCCGGGGGCGGAGTTGCGGGCGCTGGTCAAGCAATATCTGTTGCCTTTCCATCAGCAGTTTGTCCGTGTCATTCAAGCAGGCGTGGAGAATGGCGAGTTGCTACCCGTGGACCCGCAACAGTTGACCACGACCATCAAGGGCCTGGTGATTTCTCATTTCAACAACTCATCGGTGATCGAAATGCTAACGGGACAAGACCCGCTGGCCCCGGCTGCATTGGCGCGGCAAAGGAGATCCGTTCTAGAGATGATCGAGCGCGTCGCTTTCATCAAAAGGCCCGGGAACAGCAAGCCCAGAAAGGAACACGCATGAACACATTCATCCGTTTTCATCGTCGTATTTGCAATCCGGTCATTTGGGTCATTTTGTTGGGAGTGCATGTTTCAGCACAATCCTCCCAGGATGCCGCTGCTGCGCTTGCCAACACACCGTACGGAGGCAGCGTGGTCTCTGCGCCAGTGAGCCAAGATGCGATCTCGCTCACTATCTCTGACGCCATCGATCGCGGCTTGCGTTACAACTTGGGACTTTTGCTAAGTGCGGACGCCACAGAAGCCTCTCGCGCCGCAAGGTTGCACGCATTGAGTGAATTGATGCCACAGGTCAACGGCAAAGTGGCTGGATCGAGCCAGCAGATCAACCTCGCCGCATTTGGGTTTCCTCCAACGCCCGGATTTCCCAGTATTGTTGGGCCGTTCCCATTGATCGACGCGCGCGCCATGGTCACGGCTCCGGTGATCGACTTCAAGACACTCAACAAAGTTCGCGCAGCTTCGGAAGACTTGAAAGCCGCCAAGGCTACCATGCAGGATTCCCGCGAGATCGTTGTTCTCGCCGTGGCAAATTTCTACTTGCATGTGCTGGCTGACGCCGCCCGCGTGGATTCCGCCCGGGCGGAAGTCGCAACCGCCGAGGCTGTCTTCAAGCAATCGTCGGACATGAAACAAGCCGGCACCGTTCCAGGCATCGATGTACTGCGCGCGCAAGTAGACCTTCAAGCGCGAGAGCAGAAATTGCTTGCGCTCCAGAACAACTTTGCCAAGGACAAGCTCACGCTGGCGCGCTCCATCGGCTTACCCGCCGGGCAGCTATTCACGCTCGCTGACAAAATGCCCACCACGTCCCCGCATGCGCCGTTGCCGATTGAGATGGTCATTTCAGATGCGCTCAGACAACGCAGCGATTATCTGAGCGCGGAAGCTGCGTTGCACTCTGCGGAGCTCAGCCGCAAAGCGGCGCAAGCAGGCAACCTGCCATCGCTGGAATTTGCTGCGGATTACGGAACCATCGGCGAATCCATTACCAGCAATCACGGAACCTTCTCTGCCACAGGCACGATCAAGATCCCGCTTTACACCGGTGGCAAAGTGAAGAGCGATGTGCTTGCTGCGGAAGCGACCATCCACCAACGCGAATCCGAATTGAAGAATCTGGCGCAGCAGATCGAGGTCGAGGTCCGCAACGCATATCTCGATATCGATACCACCAACCAACAGCTTGACGTTGCAAGATCTGCCGTACAGTTGGCGAATGAAGAGCTGACCCAGGCCAAAGACCGCTTCGCATCCGGAGTAGGAACGAGCATTGAGCTGGTGCAAGCCGAGCAATCCGTGGCCGATGCGGATGAGAACGTGACCCAAGCTCTCTACGCCAACAACATTGCCAAAGCATCACTCGCGCGCGCCGCTGGCGCCGCCGAACGCACCATCAAAGACTTTCTCGGAGGACAAAAATAATGCCGACACTTGAGACTGAATCCGAAGCCAACGACGTTGTGAAGAAGGCTGAGATGCACCAGAAGACGGCGCCGCAGAGAGAATCCAGCGGCATTGCCGGCAAGATCATCTTCGGAGCGATCATACTGGCCATTCTGGTCGGCGCTTACTTCACCTACGGATACTACACGGTGCGCGAATCCACTGACGACGCCCAGATCCAGGGACACATCGTTCCCATCAGTTCCCGTGTCGGCGGCACAGTGGTGAAAGTCAATGTAGATGACAACCAGTATGTGGAAGCCGGGTCCACGCTGGTCGTTCTCGACCCCAAGGACTACCAAGTTGCATTACAAAAAGCGGAAGCCGATCTGGCTGACACTCAAGCACAGGCCAGAGCTGCACAAGTGAACTTGCCCCTCACGTCGACCACGAGTTCGAACCAGCTCTCCAACGCACAATCAGCAGTCACGGCTGCACAGAATGACGTTGTTTATGCCTATGCGCGCAAGGACGAAGCCGAAGCCAATCTCGCCAAAGCGAATGCCGACCTGAAACGCATGGAAACCTTGGTCGCAAAAGACGAGGTCTCACATCAGCAATATGACGACGCAGTGGCTGCGCAAAAGTCGGCTACTGCAACGTTGAACGCGATGAAAGCCAACATCCAGGTGGCTGAGAGCAAGCTTGCACAAGCCAAGGCACAGGAACGCGCCGTCAACACTGTGCCAGACCAACTCGCCAACATGAAGGACCATGCAGACGCCGCCAATGCCGCCGTTGCTCGCGCTCAAGCCAACGTTGAACGTGCCAAGCTCGATCTCGCTTACACCACATTGACGGCGCCGGTCGCGGGCATCGTCAGCAAGAAATCCATCGAACTCGGGCAGACCATCAGCCCCGGACAATCCATCATCGCGGTCGTTCCCACCGATGACATCTGGGTGGTCGCCAATTTCAAAGAGAACCAGTTGCGTGACATGCACATTGGGCAACATGTAACCATCCACGTTGATGCCTACGGCAGGGATTACGACGGTAAGGTGGAATCCATCGGCGGCGCCACCGCTGCGCTCTTCAGCGTGTTGCCGCCTGAGAACTCAACAGGGAATTACGTGAAGGTCGTGCAGCGTGTGCCCGTAAAACTCACCTTCGATAAAGGGCAGGACAAGGACCACCTATTGCGTCCTGGCATGTCCGTAGTGCCGGTCGTACGGACCAGATAAACCCCGCAAAGATAATCATGCCCTTTGATGCCATCAAAAGACGCCTGACACAGACCATTGATACGCACGCCACGGTCAATCCGTGGATCGTGGCCATCGCGGTCATGTCCGCAACCTTCATGGAGGTGCTCGACACCACAGTCGTCAACGTCTGCCTGCCGCACATCGCGGGCAATCTTTCCGTCTCTACGGACGAAGCTACCTGGGCGCTCACGTCCTATCTCGTCGCCAACGCCATCATCCTTCCCATGACCGGATGGCTGGCCAACCAATTCGGCCGCAAGCGTTTGCTCATGCTCAGCGTTCTCGGGTTCACGATTGCATCATTTTGCTGTGGTTTTGCACCCAACCTGCCATTCCTCATTGTTTGCCGTATCGTGCAAGGCGCCACCGGTGGCGGATTGCAACCGCTCTCGCAAGCCATCCTGATGGAAGTCTTCCCGCCCAACCAGCGCGGCAAAGCCATGGCCTTCTGGGCGCTGGGCATCGTCGTCGCGCCGATGCTCGGCCCTGTCCTCGGCGGATGGATCACAGACAACTACAGTTGGCGTTGGATCTTTTACATCAACATCCCCATCGGTCTCTTCGCTCTCGTCATGACGCAGTTGTATGTCTTCGATCCGCCCTACATTGGGCGCAAAAGCGGTGGTGTGGATTACTGGGGCATGGGTCTGCTTGTGCTCGGCATCGGTTCACTACAGATCCTGCTCGATAAAGGACAAGAGGAAGACTGGTTCGAATCCCATTTCATAGTGGTGCTCACAGTCTTGGCCATCGTTGGGATATTGGGCCTGATCTGGCGTGAGCTGAAGACCGACCATCCCATCATCGACCTGCATGTCTTCCGCAACCGCACCTACGCTACGGGTGTGTTCCTGATGACCATCCTCGGTTTCGTTCTCTACGGAAGCACAGTTTTGCTGCCATTGCTCATGCAGACCTTGATGGGATATCCGGCGTTGCAAGCCGGAATCGCCACCATGCCCCGAGGCTTGGCATCATTCATCGCCATGCCGCTCGTTGGGATGATGATCGCCAAAGTGGATCCGCGCAAAATGCTCGTGAGCGGGTTGCTCATCGCCGCGTATTCGCTTTACTTGTTCTCACACTTGAACTTGAATGCCGGCTTCTGGGACTTCGCCGTGCCCATGGTCATCCAAGGTGGGTCGCTTGGACTCATGTTCATACCGCTCACCACTATCACCAACGACCCGATCCCCAAAGAAGAAATGGGCAACGCTACGAGCATCTTCAATCTGATGCGCAACATCGGCGCCAGTATCGGCATCGCCATCACCAACACATTGCTCGAGCGCCATTCCCAGATCCATACCAACAGTTTGGGCGCCCATATCACCGCCTATAACGCTGCGGCAGTGAACATGATGGACAACATGAAGCACAGCGTGATGATGAACACCGGTGACGCGGCGTTCGCGGCCAAGCAATCCACCGCTATGATGTTCGCTCTGGTGCAACAACAGGCCACCATGATGGGGTTCAATGATGATTTCCGCTTCATGATGTACATGTTCCTGGCCATGGTGCCGCTAGTGTTGTTGATGAAGCGTCCGACCAAGCAGGGCGGGGAAGTCGCAGTGCACTGAAGTCTGAATTGCGTAAAAATGTTAGTCTCAAAAGTGCGTATTCCAAGCCATGTCAGCCCCTGATTCCATCTTCGTCAAAGCGTGCCGCCGCGAAAAGGTTGAGCGCACGCCCATCTGGTTGATGCGCCAGGCCGGACGCTACATGCCCGAATACCGCGCCGTGCGTAAGCAACATTCCTTGCTCGATATCTGCCGCAAGCCTGAGATCGCCGCCGAGGTGACCATCACGGCCGCGGAGCGCCTCGGTGTTGATGCCGCCATCATCTTCGCCGATCTGCTCTTGCCGCTCACGCCCATGGGGCTTGACTTCCACTTTGAAGCCGGTGAAGGCCCCGTAGTGCACAAGCCAGTACGTACTTCAGCGGACGTGTCTGACTTGCGTACGGATCGCGCATCAGAGCTTGGTTATGTTGCGGAATCTGTTTCACGTGTTGCCAAACATTTTGAAGGGAAGCTCCCGGTCATCGGCTTCTGCGGCGCTCCATTCACGCTTGCCAGTTATATGGTGGAAGGCGGAAGCTCGCGCCATTATCTTGTCACAAAGAAGATGATGTACAACGACCCCGGCGCGTGGGACGCATTGATGGAAAAGCTCGTATCCGTGCTGGCGGAGTACGCAACAGAACAGGTGACACGCGGAGCCGACGCCTTGCAGGTCTTTGACAGTTGGGTGGGATGTTTGAATGTGGAAGATTACCGCCGCTTCGTTCTTCCTCGCACGACCGAGCTTGTACAAAAGTTAAAGAAAAGCGGTGTTCCGGTGATCTACTTCGGCACAGACTCAACAACGCTGTTGCCTTCAATGCGTGAGACCGAAGCCGATGTCATCGGACTCGACTGGCGGGTGCCGCTCGACGTAGGTTGGCAAGCCGTTGGACACGACCGCGCAGTGCAGGGCAATCTCGACCCCGTAACGCTTTTTGCTTCTGCAGATGAAGTACGTTCACGTGCGAAAGACATTCTCGCGCTCGCCGCCGGACGCCCCGGCCACATCTTCAACCTCGGCCACGGCATTCTGCCTGAGACTCCGGTCGAGACCGTGATCGAGCTGGTGAAGTGCGTACAAGGCCATTCGATGTAATGAACTTTCCGTACTGAATCAAAATGTCCACCGCCATTCTTCTACTCGCGCACGGAACGCCGGAATCTTCCGACCAAGTTCCTGAATACATGCGCTTCATCACCGGCGGACGCCCGCTACCCGACGCCGTGATCGCCGAAGTGCAACACCGCTATTCTCTTATCGGAAGATCGCCACTGACTGACATCACATGCGCCCAAGCAGAAAAACTCAGTACTGCACTCAAGATGCCTGTGTACTACGGCATGCGCAACTGGCATCCCTTCATCAAAGATGTGGTCGCACAAATGCTCGCGGATGGAGTGACAAAAACGATCGCACTCTGCCTCGCACCGCAGAACTCACGCACCAGCGTGGGCATGTACCGCAAGGCATTGATGGAAGCAGCCGAAGGGAAGTTTGAGGTCGATTTCATCGAAGCATGGCACGATGAAGGTCAACTCGCCCACGCTTTCGCAGTGAAACTTGCCGAGGCATATAAAGCTGCTGTCGCTGATAAATCACAACCAGCAATACTTTTCACCGCCCACAGCGTCCCGTGCCGCACCATTCAATCAGAAAGCGAAGCGAAGACTGGTGATCCCTACAGCATCCAATGCAAGCACACCGCCGAAAATGTTATTCGTGAAGTCGTTGGTCTTGTTCCTTCACTCAAAAACACCGATTGGTCTTTCGCTTTTCAAAGCCAAGGCATGAGTGGAGGCACTTGGACCGGCCCCACTGTGGAAGACACTCTGACCGCATTGGCCTCACTCGGCCACAAGTCCGTTCTCCTTCAACCCATCGGCTTCGTCTGTGACCACGTGGAAGTGCTCTATGACATCGATATCGCGTTCAAGAAATTCGCGGAAGATAAGGGCATGAAGCTCATGCGAACGGAATCACTCAACGATTCCCCGGAGTTCATCGCTGCGTTAGTTGCTGTTGTTCATCGGTCACTAAATTTTTGATCACTAAGAACTGAAGACTGATGACTGAAGACCCATGAACTGCAATGCATAACTCATTCCTGTGATTTAAGCTTGCAAGGACATGCGCAACGTCGCCATTCTCGGCGGAGGCATCAGCGGACTCGCTGCTGCCTATTATCTCGAGCGTGAACGCCGCGCCGGCGCCGCTGTCCGCTGGACGCTCTTCGAATCCAGTGACCGCCTCGGCGGCGTGGTCGCAACCGATCATCAAGATGGCTTCCGAATCGAACGCGGACCAGATTCCTTCCTCACCATGAAGCCCTCGGTCTCCGACCTGGCCAAAGAAATGGGTATCGGTGATGAGATGAGGCCATCCCTGAACGCTAAGGTACGCACACACATTCTCTTGAACGGAAAATTGATCGGACTGCCTGAAGGCATGCAGATGATGGTGCCGGGTGAAGTCTGGCCGATCGTGACGTCTCCACTTTTTTCACTTTCTACAAAATTACGCATGGCGTGGGAGTGGCTCGCCCCGCCAGAGCCACTGGCAGACGATCAAGATGAATCCGTTGCCAGTTTTGTCGAGCGCCACTTCGGACGCGAAGTGCTCGACCGCGTTGCCTCACCGCTCCTCGCCGGAGTCTTCGGCGGCGACGCCAGTAACCTCAGCGCCCGTGCCGTATTGCCCATGATGCTCGCGATGGAAAAGAAATATGGTTCACTGGCACGCGGTGCCATGGCATCGCAAAAACAAAAACATGGTACCGGTGGATCCATCTTCACCACATTCCGCAACGGAATGCAACAATTCACCGATGCCATCGTGGACCGTCTCGACCCCGCCCGTATCGAATTGCGTGCGCCTGTGCGCGAAGTCCACCGTTACTACGACCAGTGGCGAGTTGTCACTGCAGATGGCCGTCTGGAGATGTACCACAACGTCATCATTGCACTGCCGTCGTTCGTCGCCTCTGATGTCTTGCAGAAAACAGATACACCCCTCGCCGCAGAACTTGCTGCCATCCCTTACGCATCATGCATGACAGTAGCACTCGCATACGACAAGAAAACATTGCCTGCACTGCCCGAAGGTTATGGTTTCCTCGTCCCGAGCACAGAAGGCCGTCGAATGATGGCGTGCACCTTCGTTGGACACAAATTCCCGGATCGCGTCCCAGAAGGTGGAGCACTGATCCGTACATTTTTCACTGAGGGTATCGAATTGTCTGATGAAGACACAGTTTCGCTGGCGCGAAAGGAACTGCAAGAAATCTTGGGGATCACCGTGGCCCCGCGCTTTTGCAAGATCAGCCGCTGGCCGCGCGCCATGGCGCAATATACGGTCGGCCACATCAAACGGGTCGAAGGCATCCAACAAATGTTGCAGGCGCACTCGGGATTGCATCTGATCGGTGCTGCCTACCGCGGGATCGGAATGCCGGACTGCGTGCGGGAAGCAAAAGAAACGGCGCTGGGCATCTTGGTAGGCTGAGCCCAGCGCCGTGCCGCTCATGAAGGGGGTACTTTATGATAGCGGCGTAAAACTGTTGTTGAATCCAGTCAGAGTCCGGACCCCCCGGGACCACGTCCACCACCGCCTTGACGCATTTTCTCCTGCATATCAGCGTATTTCTTCTGCTGGTCAGGAGTGAGCACTGCGTTGATGGCCTTGTTGGAGGCTTCCTGGATGTCGCGTGATTTTGCACGTTTATCTTCCGGAGCAGTGCTCTGGTCTTCACGCAATGTTTTCATATCAGCTGCCCGCTTGGTCAAAATGTCTTTGACCTTGGTCTGTTGGTCGGCGGTCAAATCCAGTTCTTTGGTCAGTCTTTCGACCATCGCTGCCGGGTCCATTCCGCCACGGCCTTGGCCGCCGCCACCGGGACCACCACCACCGGGAGGCGGGCCTTGCTGGTTCTGGCCTCCGCTGGGCGGCGGCGTGGTGCTGGGTGTGCCGCTCTGCCCGAATGCCAATGTGGATAGGGAAAGTATCGCTGCCGCAGCCAACACGGCGATAGTAGGTTTGAACATTCTCATTGCTTCTGCTCCTGGTATTGGAATTCCGTGGATAAAGATATACACGGATTGAAACACGAAACGGCCGTAAAAGTTCCCGTAGAACTTACCGATGCGTATGGGGTCAATACGAACGGGTCAATCGTATAGTTTCCAGTGGCGAAGTGAAAGCGAAAACGTTCTAAGCGGAATGGAAGGCAGGTTGAATATGGATCGAAGATGGAAGCTCATGTTGATAGTGGCAAGCATGGCACTCTGCCTTGTGCTCTCTGTTGCGCAGGATGCATCGAAGGGCCAACCAGCAAAGCCGCAGCCGAACAGCCAAACTGACATTCCGCAACAGAAGGAACTAGAGTTTGCTTCCCCTGCTATGAGTGACATGCGCAACATGGACCACGGCGCTATGGACCATGGCCTCGATATGTCCACTCACCACATGCACATGGATGGCGCGCATATGCACATGACCAAGCTGCGCACACCCCAGCCCGGCGACCAGGAAAAAGCTGACCGCATCCTCGACGAAGTGAAACTCGCTATGACCCAATGGAAGGACTGGAAGGCCGCCGAGCGCGATGGATTCAAGATCTTCCTTCCCAACGTTCCGCAGCCGGAGTATCACTTCACAAATTGGAAGTACGCGGTCGAGAACCAGTTCCATTTCAATCCGTCGCACCCGACATCACTGCTATTCAAAAAGACCGGGCCGGACCAATTCGAGCTGGTCGGCGCCATGTTCACCGCGCCCAAACGTTTCACCGAGGCTCAGATCAACGAGCGCGTGCCGCTCAGCATTACACAGTGGCACTTGCATACCAATTTCTGTCAGGCGCCGAAGGGAAGAGAGAAAGAATACATCGGCAAGGATGCGAAATTCGGTTTGTTGGGCTCGATTTCCACGCAAGCGGAATGCGATAAGGAAGGTGGAAGGTTCCAACCCATCTTGTTCAATTGGATGGTGCACGTCTATCCGTATGAGAAGACGCAGGATGCGATCTGGGTGCGCGAAATGAAGATGGCCGGAATGGACCACGACCACTGATAGGCTGAATCGGTTATTTTGTCAGGGCACGCTTTAAGATTGCGATCTGCCCAGCATGATAGAGGTTGTGTTGCGCCACGCCGTGCATCATGTGTTCTACGTTGTATGGCTTGCCAACCACTGGCCGGTCAAGGATCGCCTCATCGCTTTTCTCTAGGAAGGAATAGAGTGATTTCACTGAACGATCAAGCTTCTTCAAAGATCTCTTCCATGTCGCAACCGTTTTGACCTTCGGCATAGGCGGCCAGTCAAGCTTTAAAGTCATAGTCTCAAGTTTCTTTTTCTTGACGCGTGTTTCGATCAGCCTGTTCCACGCTTCAATGTGCAACACCAGTTCCCAGATGGAATGTGTGTTTTTCAACGGACGCGCCACCGCCTGCTGCACCGAAACGCCATCTAATATCTCTTTCAGCGATGGACCATGCCACGCATCGGCAAGATGCGCGCGCTTGAGTTGGTCCACTACGAGATCCTTGCGTGACAACTTCTTTGGCATGGATGAAGTTACGCCTTGAGCTTTTCGATTGTGGTCACAAGCCTCTTCGCAATGCTCTCGATGGTCTGCTGCCGGCGCGCATCTTTCAACGTTCCATCAGGGTTGAACGCTTCATGTGCTTTACTCACGGCCAATTGCTCCGGGATCATCAACACCTGCAAGTGGCTCAAGATTGTCCGCACCACGGTCAGAGATCGAATTCCACCTAACGCGCCCGGCGACGCCGAAACCAGCGCCCCCACTTTCCCGATGAAACATTCCAGTGGCTTCTCATCCGGAACTTCGCGTGACGCCCAATCGATCGTGTTCTTGAGTATTCCGGGGATGGAACTGTTGTACTCCGGAGTGGAGATGAAGAACCCGTCATGCGACTTCATCAGAGCCTTGAGTTTCAAGTTGCCTGCAGGTTGCCCTTGCGACGTTTCCAGGTCTTCATCGAACACCGGCAATGCCAAGTCGCGCAGGTCCAGGAACGTGGCCTCACCGCCTCCGGCTTCAACTGCTTTCGCACAGACATGCGCGAGTTTCTTGTTATAGGAATCGGTTCGCAGACTTCCAGCGAAGACGAGTACGCGAGCTTTGGGCATGATGGCTCCTGAAATGATTACACCACGGAGAAAAAGAAATCACTGAGATTATAAATTGGAATTCTCAGTGTTCTCAGTTTCTCCGTGGTGAAAATCCAATTACGCCAGATCGAACAGCAACACTTGCGCACTCTCGTCATTCACGCCTGCCAATGTAACAGTGACTTCGTCTTCAATGGACACAGCGTCACCGGCACTGAGCTTGTTGCCGTTGACTTCTACATTGCCGTAGGCAACATGCACCCAGGCGCTGCGTCCTTTTGCCAAAGGATGTGAAACGCTCTGCCCTTCATGCAGGTCTGCCACTTGCAAACTGGCATCTTGATGGATGCTCACCGCGCCAGATCCATTCGGCTTCTTTGCCGCAAGCAGTTGCAACTTGCCATCACGCCCTTCTGCGGGGAAAGCGGTCTGCTCGTATCCCGGCTCGAGGCCTTCACGCTCCGGCTCGATCCAGATCTGAAGCAGATGCACGGGTTCAGTCTTCGATGCATTGAATTCGCTGTGCCGCACGCCCGTCCCGGCTGACATCCGCTGCAACTCACCCGGCTTGATGATGCCGCGGTTGCCCATGGAGTCCTTGTGCTCGAGTTGGCCGTCGAGCACCCAGGTGAGTATCTCCATGTCCTTGTGCCCGTGCGTGCCGAATCCCTGACCGGGCGCGACTACGTCATCATTGATGACGCGCAGCGAGGCGTACCCCATGTGTTTAGGGTCGTAATAGTTGGAGAAAGAGAACGTGTGATAAGTGTTGAGCCAGCCGTGGTCGGCATGGCCGCGTTGGTCTGATTTTCTAAGTGTGATCATAGGTGTTTATAGATGCGTTAACAGTGTTTTGGGATTCACCAGGCAGATGGCCCCAGCTAAGTCTTTACGTTTCAACAAATTGCGTCTGCACGAAGGGTGACTCCTTGCACGGCTCAACTTGTTTTCCACGCAAGATGGATATCCATACCCATGCCGCGTCGATCACAATGACCGCAGCAAGTGCCACGAAGATCGCAGTGATGACAGCATCGAGGTAATTGTTGAATATCAGATGGTTCGTGTCTGCAATGATCTTTGCATCCGTCAAGGCTGGGAGTTTTGCTTTTAGGGCATCAGCATTCGCCAGAAATCCGATGCGCGGATTCGGGTCGAAGATCTTGTACCAACTGGCCGAATAGGTGATACCGACCAGCGCGATCAATGGCACGAGTGTCACTGCAGCATATCGAGCTTTCCCCATACGGAAGATGATGGTCGTTGCCACGCACAATGCAACGGTCGCCAGCAATTGGTTCGCGATCCCGAACAACGGCCACATGGAATTGATCCCGCCCAGCGGATCATGCACGCCTTGCCAGAGGAAGTATCCCCAAGCGCCCACCATCATTGCAGAAGTCAGGATAATGCTGGGATACGAACTGGTCTTGCCTAGGGGCACATAGAAATGTCCGAAAGCTTCTTGCAGCATGAAGCGCGCCACGCGCGTTCCAGCATCGAGAACGGTCAGGATGAACAATGCCTCGAACATGAGCGCGAAGTGGTACCACAGCGCCATCATCGTTGGAGTGCCGAACGCTTTGCTGAAGATGTCTGCCATGCCGAGTGCGAAGACCGGCGCTCCGCCGGTACGGTTCAGCACCGTCTGCTCGCCCACGGCGCGTGCCAGCAATTCGATCTCGGAACTCGATACCGGATATCCCCATGAGCTGATGGTCTCGCTCACTTTGCCTGCCGTTGCGCCAACAATTCCGGATGGCGAGTTGATGGCGAAATACGTACCCGGCTGCAAAGAACAAGCTGCGATCGTCGCCATCACACCCACAAAGCTTTCGCACATCATTGCGCCGTAACCCACGAACCTGATATGCGCTTCGCTGGCGATCATCTTCGGTGTAGTGCCGCTCGAGATGAGCGAGTGGAATCCGCTGATGGCGCCGCACGCGATGGTGATGAACGCGAACGGGAATATCTTGCCTGCGAACGCCGGGCCTTCACCATTGGTGAAGATCGAGAGCGCAGGCATGTGCATCTCGGGGCGCAATGCCACAATGCCGAGTGCCAATATGGCGATGGTCCCCAGCTTCACGAATGTCGAGAGATAATCGCGTGGCGCTAGCAACAGCCACACCGGCAGCGCCGATGCAGCGAACCCATAAATGATCACCGCGATCGCCAGTGCAGGTGCACTGAGCGTGAACCATGCGGCAACGCTTGGTGTCTGCGACACCCACTGTCCGCCTAAGATCGCAAGTATCACCAGTACAAATCCGATGATCGAGACTTCGAGGATCTTTTCTGGCCGCAGATAACGCAGATACAACCCCATCAACATCGCAATGGGGATGGTCATCCCCACGGTGAAAACGCCCCACGGGCTGCCTTTCAGCGCGTTCACCACGATCAATCCGATCACGCCAAGCAGCACCACCATGATGGAGATGATGGCAATGAACGCAACTATGCCGCCTACCTTGCCGACTTCATCGCGCGCCATCTGGCAAAGCGATTTGCCGTCGCGCCGCACACTGAAGGCGAGTGTCACGAAATCCTGTACACATCCTGCGAAGACCGCGCCTACGATCAGCCACAAGGTTCCCGGCAGGTATCCGAACTGTGCTGCCATCACCGGGCCGACCAGCGGACCCGGGCCTGCGATGGCGGCAAAGTGGTGGCCGAAGACCACCCACTTGTTGGTGCGCATGAAATCGCGGCCGTTCTCAAGCCGCTCTGCGGGTGTTGCGCGGTTCTGGTCGAGCGCCAGTATCTTGGCAGCGATGAATGCCGAATAGAACCTGTATCCCAACGCATAACAGCAAAGCGCCGCCGTCACCAGCCACATGGCGTTGATGCTCTCGCCGCGCTTCAGTGCAATGACGGCCAGCGCGCTCGCTCCTATCAGTGCGACCAAAATCCAAATCAGTTTGCGCAGCGTGGTCATTGATGAAATTTAGCCCGCAAGCAATATACCGTAGTGGCTTCTCCCCTACTACAATGTTGAAAAGTAATTCGCACTACGAGGCCACCATGCTTGAGTTGAACCCCACAGCGAAGAACATTCAGCAGTCAGAGATCCGTATCATGTCCGTGGAGTGCGAGAAAGTCCGCGGCATCAACCTCGCACAGGGAATATGCGATACCGATGTTCCCGCTCCGGTTCTGCGTGCGGCGAAAGCTGCGATGGACGCCGGACGCAACCAGTACGTCCGCCTCGATGGCATCGCCGAACTGCGCCGCGCTATCGCGAAGAAACTCAAGCATTACAACGGCATCACGGCTGATCCGGATTCCGAAGTCATCGTAACCAACGGTTCCACCGGAGCATTTCATTCCGCCATCAGTTCTTTGCTTTCGCCTGGGGATGAAGCCATCGTCTTCGAACCTTATTACGGATACCACGTCAATATGCTTCAGACCGCGGGCGTGAAGTGCGTCTATGTGCAATTTGCTCCTCCTGAGTGGAGCTACTCCTTTGACGCGCTCGAACGCACCATCACCCCGAAGACCCGTGTCATCATTCTGAACTCGCCTGCAAACCCGTCAGGGAAAGTCTTTTCGCACGCTGAACTGGAGCACATCGCGGCACTCGCCATCAAACATGACCTCTTCGTCTTCACCGATGAGATCTATGAATACTTCCTCTTTGACGGACATACGCACATCAGCATCGCAACTTTTCCCGGCATGCGCGAACGCACCATCACGATCAGTGGATTTTCCAAGACCTTCAGCATCACAGGATGGCGCATCGGCTACGCTGCCTGCGCAAAGAAATGGGCGTCCGCCATGGCCTACTTCCACGACTTGACCTACATCTGCGCGCCCAGCCCATTCCAATTCGGCGTGACCGCTGGACTTGAAGAACTCGATGACCAGTTCTACTCCGATCTCTGCGCCGAATATCTCGTGAAGCGCGATCTGCTCTGCGGCACACTGCGTGAAGTCGGTCTTACTCCGTATGTCCCTCAAGGCTCGTATTACGTGCTCGCGGATTCCTCCATGCTCCCCGGCACAAATAGCAAACAGCGCGCCATGGCATTGCTGGAAAAAACCGGAGTTGCCTCCGTCCCCGGCGAATCCTTCTATCACGATTCCGGCAAAGACCAGCTCCGCTTCTGCTTCGCCAAGAAAGTGCCTGATTTGGAAGAAGCGTGTGGTCGGTTGATGAAGTTGAGGGTTGTAGTGATAAGGTGATAGAAGAAGTAAAATCAAAAAAACCCAATTATGAAAATGAAAGAAAAACATAGTTGTTCAGTCACTGTCGGTTCTGGCAATGTATTCAGAGACCTCGGGCTTCCTCATGCCGAAGAAAGTCACCAGCAAGTCCATAGGGCAGTTTGGATGAACCGGTTTTCATCACTGACGAAGAAGTTGCGCAGATCAAAGAACAAACAACGACAGAAACAACTAAAAGTCGAACTTGCGGAAATGGTGTTTGGAAAAGACTTTCCCAAGCCCAGTATTCCTATGCGTAAATTGAAACTAAAGACGATGCAGTGGTGACTTGTTCTCGAGATTATTGAACTGTAAATGGTAGATCAATGGATCTAACGGATTTGCCAATATGAGCTACTAGCTTAATTGTGTAATTTCCCGGAAGTGTTCCTGTGTCATTTTTTGAATTCTGTGTCAGTCTATACGAACGGCGGGAGAGAGTCGCCATCACATCAACTTTAATGGTTATTGGATTGAGGCTAATTTTAGCGCCGCTGGGTTGGATGCTGCATGTCGCACCCACAGGAAGGTTTGTACATTCAAAAACTATTTCCGGCAATGCAGAACTATCCATACCGGATGGAGCCTGTAATGCTAATGTCAGTTCATAATCACTTATTTGGGTGGAAGTTGCTCCATTGTTCCAGCCCGGCGGATGACCACGAGTCGGACGGGTATTTGAAATCACAATATCAAAACCCTGTCCGCTGAGATTAACCTGATGCGGTGCACCTGCAGCGTTATCAGCTATCGTCAAAGTCCCCGTGCGCGGCCCAAATGCTGTGGGCGAAAATACAATGTTGATACTGCAGTTCGCGTTCTGAGCAAGAGTATTCGGGCAGTTGTTTGATTGTGCAAAATCACCCGAGATTGAAATTGAGCTTATATTCAGTGCGGCGCTGCCAGTATTGGTTAGCACAATTTGCTGCCCGGTAGATGAGAGACCAAGCAATGTATTGCCAAATGACAAGTTGCTTGAAGTAAGAGAAACAATTGGCGCAGCGGGAGTAATTGTAAGTACCGTCATTTGATTCAATCTTCCATAACTCGCCGTTATGGTGGCTGATTGCTGAGTTGCGACCTGAGTGGTTGAAATCGTAAAGTTGGCTTGAGTATTACCAGGTGGTATCGATACTGAATTCGGAATGATTGCAGCTGAGTTATTGGTGCTTAATATAACGATCGCTCCGTTAGCGGGTGATGGACTTGTTAATTGAATTGTTGCTGATACGGGTGTTTGACCTACAACAGTTGAATTTGAGAATGACAGTGCATTGACACCCAATGCATTGCCTGAATGATCCGCGAATATCCCGTTATACATGTATTGAAGTGAAGATTGCTGAACACCAACACATGCAAGTGGGTGAAGCAAATAAATTAAATCTGCGGTGTAGCATGCTGAATCGGGTAACCAGGTAGTTCCAAAAGAATTCTCAATCGCAGTCAGATTATTAGTAAGTAGAAAATTTCCTTGTAATGCCTGCCGGATATCTTGAGTTACATCTGTTAAAGCACCGTCTGATATTTCATATCCGCCATCATGAGCAACGGTTAAATTAGTTTGATAACTTTTTATTGAACGGATCTGTATATTTTGAGATATTGGTAATGCAGTAAAGCCACCAAGTGTGTTACCAGATACATAATTTAAGGTGGGTATTACTTGCTCACTATTTGTAGGATCAATTTCATCTCGGTTTAAGCCGGTACAAGGCAAAAGATCGGAGAAAATAGATTCGAATAGTGTCCATTGTGCTCCTGAGTGTGGACTGTCAAGTGTTATTAACGAACCCAAATTGTTTTGAAAAGTGACTTGACCCGGGAAATAAGTATTTTGAGTAGGTGTATGTTCCAAGGAACCACCTAGACCTTCAATATACATTCTGGAAACAGTTCCACCCATGCTGTGTGCAACAACTATAGAGTCTTCAACGAATGTAATATCTTGAATCGCAGCTAATATTTTGGATAGTTCGGCTGCTTTATAGATTACGGAGATATTAACAACTTTCGCAGGATTCAATCCATCAGTTAAGTCTGATTGTGTTGGGTCGTAAAATGCAACAATAAATATGCGCGCATTTTGACCGATCTGTGATACGTTAATTTCATTACCCGTGGATGCATCAAAATATCTAACGTTATTGCCATCGAACAAAACGACGTACATGGAGTTGGAATTATATAAACTTGGCAAATCTCTAATTGCCGCACTATTGATTGCATTTGCTATTGGATACCAATCCGAATAAATCCCACCACACCCATGGACAAAAACTAAAGGACGGCCAATGCTTGCCAAGTTTGATTGAGCATTTGTTATGACTTGGTTTGGAATGTTCGCTGGTGTATCTATTACAAGCAGATCATTTTGTTGTTCATATTGTCGAATCCGTGGGTTTGGTTTTTGGTCGGACTCTTTATTTCCTTCTCGTGGTAAATCTTGGGCAACCATTCCAATTGAGAACAATATGAATACAATGCCAATTATTTTCATAGGTTACACCGTCTGCTTTGCGCTTTTACTGTAAATCAATCAGTTGTTTACAGCAAATACAAACGCTACAAAATTCGAAAATTAGCAGAATGTCCAGACCAGTGCAGCGGAGTGAAAATTCTAACAACCAGTAAACTTTCTCTTTGACACCATATTCTAATAGTGATAGTATTTTATATTAAGTTTACTTAAAAAAGTAACTCGTTTGTTTTCAGATATTTATCTCTAACTCGTTTGTTTTCAGATTTTTAGAGTACAAAACATGGTTAAACCTTTTGTTTTCAATGAGTTCTTCTCTTCCACAATTTACAAAAAGTAATACCGGGGCACGATCACAGGGATTCAAGTCCAAGGAATGAAGTTTAAGAAATTTGCAACCTAGGGGGTCGATATCGCGTCTAAAGCATAGCGAACAAATTACGAAACTTGAAGTATCGTTCGTAAGCTGTTGATTCTGACGAATTTACCCGCAA
>Ga0207022_10030_pt1 | contig 40083 bp, 41 predicted proteins | sample Alteio_BWMinCont_46_FD_153307 | JGI IMG/M metagenome (GOLD analysis project Ga0207022, IMG submission 153307) | Enriched cells from forest soil in Barre Woods Harvard Forest LTER site, Petersham, Massachusetts, United States -... | ecosystem: Environmental > Terrestrial > Soil > Temperate forest >... | reverse complement strand
ACGTAACAATGCTCAATGGGAGGCGGTAAAGTCGATACGCGGGGCTTTTTATTTTTTAGCTAACGATAGAGTATTTTCTATGCGACGATTGCAAGAATTAGTGGATACCATAGAGAAATATGTAAAAGAGCAAGGACCTTATGCGAATGAGGCAGTCGTTGCATTCAAGTTCAAACATCAATCTATATTTGACAGCATTATGGCTGCTTCTCCGGAGGATCCTCCGGAGGCTCTTAAAGAAGATTCGAATCCATTTTCTACATCTCGAAGACCGCCTAATCCCGGTACAAATGGCAGAAATGGCAGATGACGGATGCTTCTGGCACAGAACGCCTCGCCAAGCGCATCGCCCGTGCGGGCCTTTGCTCGCGCCGTGAGGCGGAGGGGTGGATAACCGCTGGACGGGTGCAGGTCAACGGCAAGAAAATTATCACTCCTGCCTTCAATGTCAGTGAAAAAGACGCGGTCAAGGTCGATGGCAAATTGCTCGGCGAAAGCGAGGGCGCGCGGCTGTGGCTTTATCATAAACCGGCCGGGCTGGTGGTGACGCATAAGGATCCGCAGGGACGCGCGACGGTGTTTGCGGCGCTGCCCAAGGCGCTGGGGCGGGTGATTTCCATCGGGCGTCTCGACCTCAATTAGGAAGGGCTTTTATTGCTCACCAATGACGGCGGCCTCGCGCGCAAATTGGAATTGCCGTCGACCGGCTGGATACGGCGCTACCGCGTGCGCGCCTATGGCGGCATCACGCCGTCCATGCTCGCCGAAATGAAAAAAGGCGTGACCATCGACGGCATGAATTATGGCAGCGTCGAAGTAGCGCTCGATAGCCAGAAGGGCAATAATAGCTGGCTGACGGTGGCGCTCACGGAAGGCAAAAACCGTGAAATCCGCAACATCTTCGAGCATTTCGGCTGCAAGGTCAGCCGCCTGATGAGGCTCTCCTACGGGCCGTTTCAGCTGGGAAGCCTGGGTAAGGGTGAGGTGAAGGAGGTGAGCGGGAAGGTGTTGAGGTCGTTTATCGGTAATTAGTAATTGGAATCTCGGTAATTAGAATATAAACATATTCCAATTACCAGTTACCAAAATTCCAATTACCGCCCATGCGCATCATCTCCGGAAAACACAGAGGCCGACGCATCGAGCTGGGCAAGGAGGCGGACGCCATCCGCCCGACGTCGGATTTCGCGCGCGAGGCCATTTTCAATATCCTGGCGCATAGCAAGCATGGCCTGAACGGCCATACGTTTGAGGGGCAGCGCGTGCTCGATGTGTTCTGCGGCACTGGGGCGTTCGGGCTGGAGGCGTTGTCGCGCGGGGCTGCCGAGGTGACGTTCGTCGACCAGGCGCGTGAGGCGATGGCCACGGTGCGGCACAATGTCGAACGCTTCGGCGAATTGGAACATGCCGATTTCCTGCTCATCGACGCGACGAAATTATCGCGCGCGCGGAAAAATTATTCGCTGATTTTCCTCGACCCGCCCTATTTCAGCAAGCTCATCGCGCCGACCTTGAAAAAATTGCAGGAAGGTGGCTGGATCGGCGAGGATGCGCTCATCGTCGCCGAACATGACGCCAAGGAAATCATCGAACTGCCAGAGGGATTTTCGGTCATAGACCAGCGGAGGTATGGGCGGGCGGTGGTGGAGTTGATTAAATCCTGCGCGTAGCGAAGCGGAGGCGCAGGATCCCGTGCAAATGGGATAGAGAGATCCTGTGCTCCAGCCTTCGGCTGGCCACAGGATTAAGCCCCCGCCGCCGCCTTTACTTCCGCCGCGAAATCGCTCTGAGCTTTCTCGATGCCTTCGCCGAGGCGGTAGCTGATGAAGCCGGTGATTTTGACCGGGGCGCCGATGTCTTTGGCGGCGTTGGCTACGGCGCTTAAGATTTTGGTTTTGCCGTCGATGACGAAGAGCTGTTCGAGCAGCACGACTTCCTCGTAATATTTGCGCACGCGGCCTTCGACCATTTTTTCGACGACTTCGGGCGGCTTGCCGGAGGCGGCGGCCTGCTCGCGGTAAACGGCGCGTTCGCGGGCGAGTTTATCGGCGCTGAGGTCGGCGGTGGACAAGGCTTCCGGGCGGGCGGCGGCGATGTGCATGGCGATTTGCTTGCCGAAGGCTTCGACTTTGGTGAGGTCGCCGGTCGATTCGATGCCGACCAGGATGCCGATCTTGCCCATGCCGGGCGCGACGGCATTATGGATGTAGCTGGCGACGATGCCGTGCGTGACGCCGAGGATGGCGGCGCGACGCAGGTTGATGTTCTCGCCGATGGTGGCGATCATATAGGTGATGCCTTCGGCGACGGTTTTGCCGTAGCTGGTGCTGGTGTTTTTCAGTTCTTCGACATCGCCGATGCTGTGGCGCACGGCGGTTTCCGCAATGGTGCCTGCCAATTTCTGGAACTGCTCGTTGCGCGCGACGAAATCGGTTTCGGAGTTGAGTTCGACGATGGCGCCCTTAAGTCCCTCGACGGCGATGGCAACGACGCCCTCGGCGGCGATGCGGCCGGATTTCTTGGCTGCTCCGGCGATACCTTTTTTGCGCAGCCAGTCGATGGCGTTATCCATGTTACCGGCGGATTCGGTCAGCGCCTTGCGGCAGTCAAGCATCCCCGCGCCGGTGGTTTCGCGCAAGCTTTTGATTTGGTCGGCGGTTACTTGGGTCATAAAATTGTATCCTTTGTGCATTCTAGAAGTGCCGAGTTTAGAGTGCACAGTGCTGAGAAAATTAACTCAGCACTGTGCACTCAGCACTATTCTTCCGATTTTTTGGCAATCTTCCCCGGCGGGCCTTTTTTTACCTGCACCGTCGGCGGCTTCTTAGCGGCGCCGCCGCGGCGGTTATTGCGGCCGCCTTTGTTGCGACGGGCATCTTCTTCGCTTTTGGCTTCTTTCGCCTTGGCTTCGGCGGATTCCGCCTCGGCAGCCGCTTGTTCGCCAGCGGCGGCGATGTCAACGGCCACTAGCTCGCTCACGTCTTCGCGCGCGCCCAGGTCCTGGCCGGTTTTGGCCATGCTCTGTTGGATGCCGTCGATCACGGCGTCGGAGATGAGGCGGCAATATAAGTGAATGGCGCGCGTCGAATCATCGTTGCCGGGGATGGGGTAGGTGATGCCGTCCACCGTGCAGTTGCTGTCGATGATGGCGACGATGGGGATGCCCAGCTTCTGCGCTTCTTTCACTGCCAGTTCTTCCTTGTTGGTGTCGATGATGAAGAGCAGGTCAGGGCGGCCGCCCATGTCCTTGATACCGCCCAAGCTTGCTTCCAGCTTGTCGCGGTGGCGGCGCATGGAGAGCAGTTCTTTTTTGGTGAAGCCGGCATTGGGGCCGGCAAGCTGTTCTTCGAGCTTGCGCAGGGTTTTGATCGAGACCTGGATGGTGTTCCAGTTGGTGAGCAAGCCGCCCAGCCAGCGGCGGTTGATGTAATACTGGCCGCAGCGCTTGGCCGCTTCGGCGATGGGGTCGGTGGCCTGGCGCTTGGTGCCGACGAATAAGATGCGGCCGTTTTTGGCCACGGTGTCGCGCACGGTGGAAAGCGCGGCGTGCAGCATGGGCACGGTTTTGCCGAGGTCGATGATGTGGATGTCGCTGCGGACGCCGTAAATAAACGGCGCCATGCGCGGGTTCCAGCGTTTGGTTTTATGTCCGAAATGCACGCCGGCTTCGATCAGCTCGCGCATGTTGAATGCGGGTAATGCCATAAGTAACTTCCTTTTTCCGGTTGAACCTCGGCGGAATTGTGTACTCCGCAACAAGTGCGGGGCACCGGATGGCGGGAAAACACCGTTTTCCAACCGAATTCCGCCTGTGAAATAATCCCTTCTCATGAAGGGAGAAGCCTTTTACACCCAAAGCGCGGGGGTTTCAAGAGGTTTTTGCAAAGAAAAAGGGCGGCTTGAAAGCCGCCCTTTTGGCAGTTGGCAAAGATGTCGATTACATCTTTTTCACTTCTTTGCCACCCTTAGTGGTGATGGTTGTCTTGCCATCTTTGCTGGTCCAGGTGCCATCCGGAGCAGCTACCCAGTCAGTGCCATTCTTGGTGACTTTCACGGAATCTGCACCTACTTGGGCCCAAGTGTAACCATCCTTGTTGGCACTAAGTTCAACTTTCGTTGTAGCCGACATCGCAGCCGAAGTGCCGGTAGCGGGAGCGCCAGTCGTCGTAGGCGTAGTAGCAGGGGCCGGGGTCTGAGCGTTGGCAACGGCGGGCAGAGCCAGTGCGGCAACGGCTAGGGAAATCGTTACGATCTTTTTCATGGAGTTGGTCCTTATGGTTAGAGTTATCATTGACAAGCACAAATTCACATCCGCAGGACATCTCCTGTGGTTCCTTAGAATTCGCACGTGAGGTAACTGTATAGGATGAATCCCACCGTTTGACAATAGGCTTTTCAATTAGGCGCCCAGCGACAACTGCGGCTCATCCACCCGGACGCTTTTCTCGGCATGGCTGGCGGCAGGAATGACCACGCGCTCCAGGGGATTGCGGGGACGATCGGCAGGCGTGAATTTCGCTGCGGCCTGCGCCGGAGGGGGGTCGGCCTGCCCGTTCATTTTAGCGATGCGCTCCTGCGGCTCGGTGCCGAGATTGTCCAGCGCGATGTGATGATCGCGGTATAGGCGATCCTTTAGCTGCCCGAAAGCCTCGCCGTAGCTCAAGCGGCCATTCTTGAAATGATCAGTAATATCGGCGGCGACTTCGGCCATGCGTTGTGATAATTCTTTAGGCGGCAATAGGGCGAGGCCGTCGACAGCATGGGAAAACATTTCTTCTATATCCATTTCCTTAACGCCGAACTTCGCCCAGTTACGCACGACATAGCCTGTTGCGAACAGGCTAGAGCCCGTGCCGGCAATGTAATTAGGAGAATCCTTACCCATGAAGCGAATCTTTTTCGTATCTCCCTTATTGGTGAAATTATCATAGGCCTGCGCGCTGAAAGCGACCGCTTCCATCCATCCGCCTAGACGGAACAAAATTTTCTTGCGTATCTTGCCGATCAAACCGTCCGGCTTCGGATCATAAGGATCTTCGGCTTCGGAAAATAACGCCACCGCTTTTCCGGCAAGGCTGCCTAAACCTGCATAATGCGTGATTATTGCGTCGTTGCGCGTTGTGTAATAGGCTTTTTTCAAGCCTTGGGTTTTCAGCGCCGACCATCCCTTGGATAGTTTGTTTACCGGAAAAGCGACGGCAAGCCCTGCTGCAAAACGTAATCCTACTTCGCCGACCAAGACCGAATTATCGCGCAGCCATTCTTTTGATTTTTGCCAAGTGGACTTCGGCGCTGCCGGTTCCTCGCGCAATGGGGCGCGTTTTTCATCGATGGAGGGAAGCGCATCGGCGGGAACATAATCGTCCAGTGTCTCATTGATATCGGTTTTGATGGAGCGCAGCTTATGATCGTCCGGCCGCCGCTGCGCGCCGAACATCATGGCCATGGCGTTGGCGACGAGGTTCAGGCTGGCGAACATGCCGGTGTCCCAGGCAAATCCTTTTTTAGTAAGAAAACTCGATCCTAATTGAAGAGTCTGGCCGCTAAAGCCAAGCGCGCCTCTTACCGGCCACGCTATATCCGAGAAGGTTTTTTTACGCTTTTGTAATTCCAGCCTCTCCCCTCGCGCTTCCAGCAGCTTCATCACTTCATCTTTGGTTTTGTCGCCGTGCGTGACGAAGACGGGCTTACCGTCCACCACCGTTTCGGCGACGATCTCCTGTCCCAGCTCAGGCGATATAAGCCATTGCTTTACAGATTCTTTATTGTCCGCCGTGCCGACATGAAAAAAGCTGAAATTGCCGTCGGAAACCGGCGAAAATTCGACGCCGGAAAGCGGGGAGGCGGCGTTGGTATTTTTATAAATAGCCATATTTCTGAGCCATATTTCCTGCGGTCAAGATACGGTTTAATCCACCCTTAGAATATCACGCCGGTTTTTTCACCTCAAGCAGGGAGGACGCTTCCCATGCAATCTTCACAAAACTGCAACAATTCCCGGCGGATTTCCTCACTCACCGTTTTTTTAAGGGATCTGTCACAAAAGATTCACAAAAACTCCTGAACAATCATGATATATTGGATAGTGGAGACATAGGTTTTTACGGAAGGATAACGACGGCAACCGAACAAGAAATTATGGTTAATTATTTGATTGACAAAGATAAAAAAGACAATCCCGCAGCGCCGGACGCTCAAACGTCCCCGCAGCCTGCGCAAGGAGTGGCTGTGCCCGATGCCGTCTCCGCCCAGGATTTCAACCAGGCCGCGCTCGGCGCCTATGGCCCCCAAACTGCGGCTGCTTCCGCCTTAACGGCCAAGGCATGGGAAGAAGCCGGGCAAAACGCCGCGCACGGCCATCCATGGATGGAGGATCGGGGGAAGCGCCTGGCCATCCGCACCTTTTCACGCGGCCTTTTGGGTGCGGCGTTTTTTACCGCCGGCGGAATGCTGACCAGTAAATGGATGCATGGTGGCACCCAGGGGGGGCATGGATATTTTCTTAAAAGATCACTAGGGGAGCAACTTCCGTTTGCCGTAGCCAAAGACGGCTATAGGGGCAACCCGCTTAAAACCATCGCCAAGATCATCGACAGCGTGGTCGGTAAACCCATCAAACTGGCGTTCGGCGAAAAAGCCGTGCTCTTCCGCGACACGCAATACAAACGCGTGGGTAACAACTGGGGGCGCACCCTGGGCGATGAGGCGGTCAATATTACCTTCGATTTCTTCTGCGCCAGCGTCGGCGATGCCTTTGGCCGCGATATCATCGGCTTCTTCGATCCCAGCGTCAAGAAAGAGTGGAGAGACGAAAAAGGCCATGTGAAATTGCCTGAAACCATTAAAGGCATAGGTAAAAAACTATGGGAATATGTAAGTCTCCGCGGTGGCGAGGACTGGGCGGTGGCCATCCCTTACGCCTATTACATGAAAGGCCAGCGTTCGCTGATCGACAAGGTAAGCCCCGGCTTCAAATACGATTTTGACCGCCAGCTTAATGGCGGTAGCTTTAAGGTCAATAAAGAAGGCCGGGTTATCGGCAATTACAATCTGGAAGGCATGGCCGATTTGCAAGGGCGTTTCACCGCCTATAACATCGGCACGCTGATGTACCGTGAATGGTACGACCATATGGCGCATATCCTTGCCGGCAAGCCCGACCATCTGTATGGCGCCGCCGATCCCGATCCCAAAAGGGGCGTGCTGGGTTCGGTGGCGGATATAGGAAAATGGGTGGCGCGCAGCGTGGTGAAAGGGGTGATTACCATGACGCCGGCCGTGCCGTTCTTCTGGATTACCCGCTCAACCCAGGGCAAGCATCGCGGCCTGTTCATCAATCGCGATCTTGGCGTGATGACGCATGCGAAGAAAAATGGCCGTGACGCCGTCTATGCCAACGACATTATTCACGGACACATGAGGCGTGATGAAGAGGTCGCTTTCTCGCGCTACGATCCGGCGTTTATGGTTCGCAATAATAATGGCAATCCCTTTGAACGTACCAGGTTGCCACGTCGTTTAAGCACGATAACGGTGGATGGAAAACCTGCGATGCTCAACAGCTCCAATCCCGCCACCCATCTTGACCCTACCAAACTTGAGGAGGCGGTGCAGGCCGGGCCTAAATTTCATCCGTACCATACGGGAACCACTTTACTGGGCCAAGGCTCTGACTGGCTTGGCGAGGCTCAGCATCAGGCTGCCAAGCGATTGACCCCATTATCTAAAAAATTGGATCAGAATTTAGGCCAGTTCGGTGTGGGCATTAAAAATTTTCTGGGATTTAAAGACGATAAAGACTCGCCTTTCGGCAAGGAAAGTTTCAAACGCTTCACTCACCCTTTCGCGCGCGCTTCCATGTCCTACACGCCTTACATGATGGCCAAGGGAGAAGCGTCGCTGAAATGGGATACCGGCAAGATGGATATGGCGTCCGAGCGCATGATCGATGGTGCAACCAGCCTCAACCTGGGTGAATTCACGGCAGGCGCGGGTGAAGTATGGCGCACCGTATGGGGCCGGAAGCTGGCCGATCCCGCGCGCGAGGCGGAAGGCGAGCGGCGGAACACGCTCGACCGCGCCAAGCCCGACATATTCGAGGAAACCGAATCACAGATGGAAGAGGATAAAAGAAAATCGGAGCTTAGCTGGCAAGAACGCACTTTCAGCGGAAGACCGGCCAAAGCGAGAGGCGGCGACGGCGCATCGTTGGAAAATCCCTATAATATAGCCAGGCGTGGTGCTTACTCCGATACAGCGACTCGCCCCTCTATAAGCCATGCCGAGCAGGAAGAGATGAAGAAACTCCTCCGCGAAGCCGAGCCGCCAACGAGTTCAGTGCATTAATCCCCCGGCCCCAGCATCGTCTCGGGCTTCACCCATTGGTCGAATTGTTCGGATGTAAGCAGCCCCAGCGCGATGCCCGCTTCTTTAAGCGATGTGCCTTCCTTGTGCGCTTTTTTGGCGATTTTGGCGGCGTTGTCGTAGCCGATATGCGGGTTCAAGGCCGTCACCAGCATCAGCGATTCGTTCATGAGTTTGGTGATGCGCTCCTTGTTGGCTTCGATGCCGGTGACGCAATTATCGGTGAAGCTCACACTGGCATCGGCGATGAGGCGGATGGATTGCAGTACGTTATAGATAATCACCGGCTTGAAGACGTTGAGCTCGAAATGGCCGTTGGAACCGGCGATGCTGACGGTGACGTGGTTGCCCATCACCTGGGCGCAGACCATGGTCATCGCCTCGCATTGCGTCGGGTTGACTTTGCCGGGCATGATGGAAGAACCCGGTTCGTTTTCCGGCAATGAGATTTCGCCGAAGCCGCAGCGCGGGCCGCTGCCGAGCAGGCGGATGTCGTTGGCAATTTTCATCAGCGATACGGCGCAGGTATTGAGCACGCCCGACGCATCGACCAGCGCGTCATGCGCCGCCAGCGCCGAAAATTTGTTGGGCGCGGTGACGAAGGGGAGTTTGGTGATGGTTGCCACTTCCTTGGCAAACGCTTCTGCGAAGCCTTTTTTGGCGTTGAGGCCGGTGCCGACGGCGGTGCCGCCCTGCGCCAGTTCATATAATTGTTTCACCGTCGCTTCGGCGCGTTTGATGTTATCGGCAATCATCTGCGCATAGCCGGAGAATTCCTGGCCGAGTGTCAGCGGCGTCGCGTCCTGCAGATGGGTGCGGCCGATTTTGATGATCTCTTTGAAGGCTTGCGCCTTGGCGCTGAGTGCTGAGTGCAGGGTGCTGAGTGCGGGAAGAAGAGAATTTTTTATTTCATAGGCGGCGGCGATGTGCATGGCGGTGGGGAAGGAATCGTTGCTGCTTTGCCCCATATTGACGTGATCGTTGGGATGCACCGGCTTCTTGCTGCCCATGACGCCGCCCGCCAGCTCGATGGCGCGGTTGCTGATGACCTCGTTGACGTTCATGTTGGTCTGCGTGCCGCTGCCGGTCTGCCAGACGACGAGCGGGAAATTGCCATCCAATTTTCCGTCGATGACTTCGCCGGCGGCAGCAACAATCTTTTCGCCGATGGTTTTATCGAGAACGCCGAGTTGCATATTCACGCGGGCGGCAGCGAACTTGAGGATGCCGAACGCCGTAATCAGCGGCTTGGGCATAGTCTCGCCACCGATTTTGAAATTCTGCAAGCTGCGCTGCGTCTGCGCGCCCCAATATTTATCGGCGGGGACGTCGATGTTGCCGAAGCTATCGGATTCGGTGCGGATGGCCATAGGTATCAGGTGACAGAGGTCAGATGTCAGAATCTGTAACCTGTCGCCTGTCGCCTGTCACCTGAAATTGTCGTGAGCATCATTTTTCGGCAACTGCCCTATTTTAAAGGTGGCGCTGCGCTGGTACCCGGTTTCGCCTTATCGAGCTGTTTCATCTCTGTTAAGAGTGTATTCATATCCCGGAAGATACTTTCAATCGCTATCATTCCCGGTGCGAGATTATCCTTTTGATGTGTATCAATCCATGGCGTTAATTTTTTATGTATATCCTGCAATCTCAGGATAACGGTTTTAAGCCCGCCAAACGCCATTGCAAGATTCTTGGCGTAATTACCCTTTTTATTATCTTCCCACGCTTCCTGTGCGGCGCGGTAATTTTTGACCACCTGGGTTTGAAAGTTAGTAATAATCAATTCAAAATCAGGGACGGATAATGCAATTCCTTCTTCTTTAAGTACTTCTTGAAGTGCATTGTCTTGCAACGCTATTAGTGTTGGCGAATATTTTCTCCTTTCAGAAGAAAGACTTGAGGCCAATCTTTCTAATAACGCCACTTCCTGATCACTGCGTGGAAAAGGTTCCGGTTTTGTTGACGGTTTAGCAGCCCGCATCCGATGAGTATCATTGAAGTTGGACTTCTGTCCAATTCCGCTTTCCTGCACTCTCTGAATAAGCTTTTTAAGCATTTTTTTTGAGTCTCCGGTTTTCCCTTGCCATCCCGATGGGTTGCGCATTGTTTTCTTCCTCTTCTAAATTTTAAACTTTGATTATTAAACTATAATTAATTATTAAAATCAACTAATATATAAACGTCACATGCCCCATTTTTCGTCCTGCCCGGGATTCTTTTTTCCCATATAAATGTAATTTGGCATTGGGCATGGCGGTGTAGCGCTGCCAATCCTTTATATCATCGCCAATTAAATTAATCATTCTTGCATTGCACAAACGTCTGGTCGATCCCAGAGGCAGGCCACAGACAGCGCGGATGGTTTGCTCGAATTGCGAGGTGACGCAGGCGTCGATGGTCCAGTGACCGGAGTTGTGCGGGCGGGGCGCCAGCTCGTTAACGAGGAGTTTATCATCCTGAGTTACAAACATTTCCACCGCCATGATGCCGACCAGGCTTAAGCCTTCGGCAATGGCGCGGGCGATTTTTTCCGCTTTTTTGGCCAGCGACGGTGAAATAGACGCAGGGGCGATGGTTTCGGATAATATGTGGTTCTTATGGATGTTTTGCACCGGGCAGTAACATGCCATGGTGCCCTTCGCATCGCGGGCTACAATCACTGAGATTTCCATGCGGAAGGTGATGAAGGATTCGAGGATTGCCTCCGCTGCATTTATCCCCTTCCAGGCCGTTTCGATCATGGATAGACTCTTTAATGTAGTTTGCCCCTTTCCATCATAGCCCATTCTGGCGGTTTTCAGCACGGCGGGCAGGCCCAGCGATTTTGCTGCGGCGAGCAATTCTTTTTTGGAATGCACCGGCACGAACGGCGCGGTGGCGATGCCCAATCTATTGACGGCTTGTTTCTCCAGCACACGATGCTGGCATAATTCCAATATGGAAATATCCGGCTTTATTTTACCGGCAATCGCTCCCAGCGCCGCGACCGGGATATTCTCGAATTCGTAGGTGATGACATCGACGGACTTGGCAAATGCCTTAAGCGCCGTGCGGTCATCGTAAGCGGCGACGGTGGTGAATTTGGCGACTTCGGCGGCCGGGCAGTCTTTTTCCGGGCAATAGATATGGGCGTGATAGCCCAGCTTGGCTGCGGCGATGGCCAGCATCCGGCCTAACTGCCCGCCGCCTAAAATGCCGATGGTGGAAGCGGGGGGAATCATGGTTTTTTGGCTACGCCCGCCGTTTGCTTTTGGCGCCATTTCTGCAGCCGGCCAGCCAGTTTTTCATCCTGAAGCGCCAGTATCGACGCGGCCAGCAGCCCGGCGTTGGCGGCGCCGGCCTTGCCGATGGCGAGCGTTCCCACCGGGATGCCGCAGGGCATCTGGACGATGGAAAGCAGGCTGTCGATGCCGGCCAGCGTTTTGCTTTCGACGGGGACGCCGAGGACGGGGAGGGTGGTCATCGACGCGGTCATGCCGGGCAGATGCGCCGCGCCGCCGGCCCCGGCGATGATGATCTTAACGCCTTTTTTGCGCGCGGTTCTGGCGAATTCGTAGAGCCGATCCGGCGTGCGGTGAGCGGAGACGACGCGCTTGTCATAGGAAATTTTCAAACTATCCAGCATATTTGCGGCGTGCCGCATGGTCTCCCAGTCGGACGTGCTGCCCATGATGATGGCGACGGGAGCGATTTTTTTGCTCATAATTTCCTCACAAGTTGGGCAGAACCTACAATATCCGCCCGAAAAGTCAATGAATGCGCTAAATAATATGCTTTTGTTTAGAATCATTTAATGCTATAGCTAGTGTTGATTTTAAGGAGAGTTATGGCGCCAGACGCAGTGAAGGAAGTGTCCAAGGCTGGGACAACCGATAAAAAACCGGGCCCGCAGGCGAAAATCGCCGAGCGGCTGGCCATGCTGGGCATTCCCGAGCAAGAGATGACGCCGTCGGTCAATCTGGCGGTGTCGGCGCTGCTGGAAAAGCTCGACGACGTCAGCCGCGATTTGTCGCGCACCAAGGAAAGCCTGGCCGAAATCGAGCGGCTGGTTGACGTCGATTGCGTCGCGCCGATTCCCAACCGCCGCGCCTTCATGCGCCGCATGTCGTGGGCGATCACCATGCATGAGCGCTATGGCCATCCCTCTACCATCCTTTATTTCGACATCAACGATTTCAAGGAAATCAACGACCAGTACGGCCATTCGGCGGGCGACCTCGCCATCCGCCATATCTCGCAGATATTATCGACCACCATGCGCGAATCGGATTTCCTGGCGCGCATCGGCGGCGATGAATTCGCCGTCATCATGTATTACGCCAGCGAAGAAGCCGCCAAGCTGCGCGGCGCCAAAATCGTCGAAAAGCTGCAGAAAACCCCGTTCGTTTTCAACGGCACGCACCTCTACGTCACCACCGCCTACGGCTATTACTCCATCAAAAGCGGCGACGACGCCGAAGCCGCCCTGGCCTCCGCCGACATGTCGATGTATGTCGATAAGAGACGGGCGAAGGCGGGGAGTTAGTTGACAGTTACCAGTTGACAGTTGGCAGTAAAAAAAGCACCCTAATTACGCATGTTTACCAGAATACTATTTGTTTTTGCCGCGCTATCGCTGGCGACTTCTGCTGCCCAGGCCGCCGAGAAGATCGTCACCATCGGCACGGCGGGCGTCACCGGCGTGTATTATCCGGCGGGCGGGGCGATCTGCCGGCTGGTCAATCGCGGGCGCAAGGAGCACGGCATCCGCTGCACCGTCGAATCTACCGGCGGATCGATCAATAATCTCGAAGCCATCCGCAAGGGCGACCTCGACCTCGGCGTCGTGCAATCCGACCTGCTCTATTACGCCTATACCGGCAGCGAAATATTTTCCGATGTCGGAGCGGATAAAAACCTGCGCGTCGTCTTCTCGCTCCATGCCGAGCCGTTCACGGTGGTGGCGCGCAAGGATGCGGGGATCAAAACCTTCGATGATTTAAAGGGCAAGCGCGTTTATATGGGTGCGCCCGGCTCCGGCCCGCGGGCGACCATGGAAGAATTGATGGAGCGCAAGGGCTGGAACAGCAAGACCTTCGCCAATGTCGCCGACCTTAAATCCAGCGACCAGGCGCAGGCGCTGTGCAGCGGCAAGATCGACGCGCTGATTTATGCCGGCGGCCATCCCAACGGCGCCATCCAGCAGATCACCAGCCAGTGCCCGACGCGGCTGGTCGATGTCAGCGGGCCGGTGATCGACAAGCTCATCGCCGAGCATCCGTTTTATTCCCATGCGGCGATTCCCGGCGGCATGTATGCCGGCAATCCCAAGGACGTCAAGACCTTCGGCGTGCGCGCGGTGCTGGTCGCCTCGGCCGACCTCGATGACGGAATCGTCTACCAGATCGTGAAGGCGGTGTTCGACAATCTCGATAATTTCAAAACCCTCCACCCGGTGTTCGCCACCCTCGACGCCAACCGCATGGCGCGCAACGCCGCCGCCATTCCCACCCATCCCGGCGCGTTCAAATATTATAAGGAGAAGGGGTGGGTTGACTAAGCCCCCTCTTTTACTGTAAACACCACTGTCTTTTCAATTTCCCCATATCAGGAGGCACATGGCCAAAGCGTTGTTAGGAAAATTGTGGTTCCGCGTATTGCTCGGGTTGTTGCTCGGCATCGCTTTCGGGTTCGCCGTCGGGCCGATGACGGCCAATAATCCGCTGGGCATCGACGGCAAGACGCTGCTGACCGAGTATGTCAAGCCGGTGGGCACGGTGTTCATCAAGCTGATCAAGATGGTGGTGGTGCCGCTGATTTTCTTCTCGCTGATTTCCGGCATCATCAGCATGACCAACGCCGAAGCGTTCAAGCGCATCGGGCTCAAAGCCGTCGGCGCCTTCCTGATGACCGGCGCCTTTGCCGTGTGTATCGGCCTGGCGTTCGGCACGGTATTTCATCCCGGCGTCGGCGTCGATCTGTCGTCGCTCAAGGCGCATGTCGCGGCGGCGGCCCCGGCAGCGGCGGCGCAGGATTTCAGCATGGTGCAGATGCTGGTGAACATGGTGCCGGAAAATGTCGTGAAAGCGATGGCCGATGATCAAATTCTGCAAGTGGTGGTCTTCGCCATTTTCGTCGGCGTCGTGCTCAATGGGCTGGGTGCCAAGACGCAGATGCTGGGCGATCTGTTCCGGCAGGCGGCGATGCTGGTATTCCGCCTGATCGAAACCATTATCCGCTTTTCGCCCTACGGCGTGTTCGCGCTGACGTCATGGGTGGTCGGCACGCAGGGCATGGATATATTGATGGCGCTGCTCAAGCTGGTCGGCACGGTGGTCGGCGCGCTGGCGACGCAATATATATTGTTTGGCATCATGATCGTCGTGTTCGGGCGCATGTCGCCGTTTCCGTTCTACCGCAAGATGGTCGAGCCGCAGCTGTTGGCGTTTTCCACCAGCAGCAGCAAGGCGACACTGTCGACCGCCATGCGTGTGGTCAATGAGAGTATCGGCGTGTCCAAAAGTTCCACCTCGTTCGTGCTGCCGCTGGGGGCCTCGATCAACATGGATGGCACGGCGATTTACCTGGGCATCTGCGCGCTGTTTTTCTCGCAGGCCTATAATATTCCCATCGACACGCACCATATGCTCGTCCTCGTGCTGACGGCGACGCTGGGCTCCATCGGCGCGGCGGGCATTCCCGGCGGGTCGCTCATCATGATGGGCATGGTGCTGACCTCGGTCGGCCTGCCGCTCGACGGCATCGCCCTGATCGCCGGCGTCGATCGCATCCTCGACATGCTGCGCACGACGGTCAACATCACCGGCGATTCGGTGATTACGCTGCTGGTCGATAAGTCGGAAGGGACGTTTGATAGGGGACTTTATAAGGATATGGAGCGGTAGGCATAATCCTGCGGCGCGCAAACGCGAGCGCAGGATCTCGTGCAAATGGATAGAAAGATCCTGTGCTGCTGCTTCGCAGCCCACAGGATTTGTAGCTAAACCCCCGGCCCCTGATTACGCGGGCCTTTTTGCAGTTCGGTTTCGATGACGCGCTGGCTAACGGTTTTGTCGTCGGGGGCGATTTTGTCGGTGGATGAGACGTTGGCCAGCGATGCCCCGATCTCCTTTGCCTGGTTGCTGATGCCCAGCAATGAACCGCCCAGTTGTTTGACGGCGGCCAGCGCCTCGGCGTTGAGCCCGTGCACGAGATGCACCATGGCGGATTCCTTGGCCACTTTGGCATCGGACGTGGCGATGTGCTTGGCTTGTTTTTTGCCGGCGCCGGTCGCCGAACCACCGCCGCGCTTTTTGCGTTTTTTCTTGCGGCGATGCGCGTGGTCGGCGTGTTGCGCCGCTGCTTCCGCTGCCTCCTGCGCCAGATCGTCCTGCTGTTGCTCCTGCTGCTGATCGAGTAATTCCTTGGCGGCGTTGAGGCCGCGCTCGATGCTCTCCAGCCGCTCGGCCATACGCTGGTGCAGATCGTCCAGCTGCTTGCCCTCGGCGGCGGAAATCTGTTGCGTGGCGGCGGCGCTGGTCGGCATTTCCTTGGCGGCCATCAGCTGGACGGCATGGGAGAAAGTGCTGACGGCGTCGCTGGCGTCCTTGATGCGCTTGTCCTGCAGGATATTCGGGTTGATCTGCGCCGCTTCCTGCACCAGGTTTTTGTACATGTCGGCCATTTCCTCGATCTTCTGCGCCAGCGCCGCCTTGTCTTCGGGGCGCCCGGCGTCGATCATTTCCTTCACCGGCTTGTCGCTGAAGCCGAGGTTTTTCAGGCGGCGCAGGATTTCGCGCGCCAGCTCGACCGATTCCTCGCGGGCGGGCGGCTCCAGGCTGTCTATCGAGCGCAGCTTACGCGCCGTGACCTCGATGCGCCTGCTCATCTCGGCCAGTTTTTCGGGGGGGGATTTGCCGCTGATGTTTTTACCGGAGACACGTTCGAAGCCGGTCTCCAGCGTCTCGACCAGGCGCTTCACCGATTGCGACTGGCGCATCTCGGCCTGCGGCGGCAGCCCAGCGATGGACGCTTCGAGCGATTTAATCCTGGGGTGATTGTCCGGCAGCGCGAACAGCGCATGTTCGGCCACGGCCTGCGTCATGGCGGCGGCGGCATGGGCGGCGTCCTCGATGGCGGCGTCTTCGTGCAGGATTTTAGGATTTTTTTTGCGCGCGCGCTTCAGCTTGCGGATGAAAAGCTGGATCAGCTGCGACAGGCTGGTCGCCCGCGCCAGCGCTTCCGGCGGCGGTGCGGCCTCGAGCCAGTCTTCCAGCGGCATCGTGGCGGAGGGAAGGTTGCCGAGCCAGCGCAGGATTTTGCGTTCCTCGTCCGGCGATTCCTGCGGCGCGGGTTCCTCGATGTCGGCCAGTTCCAACTGGCGCATGGCGGATTCCATGTCCTGGGCTATGGCGATGAACTGTGCCGGATCGTTTTCCATAGGGACTAAAGGGCGAGGGCTGCGGCTTTGCCGCGGTTTTCACTGAGATAGGTTTCGGCAAAATTTTTCTGCGGCAGCGGCAAGGACAACTCGAACGCGGGGGATCGATATTCCGGCGGCGGCGAGGCGAGGTTAGCCTGGCTGAACGGCGTCGCCTCCAGCGGCGGCAATCGCCAATGGCGGTCGGGAATGCCGATCAGCGCATTGAGGGCGGCGCGGATGGGCTGTAGCAGCGCGGGTTTGTGCTGAACCTCGAGCAGGTATTTATACATCTCGCCGGCACCCACGCCTTCGACGCCCGCGACATCGACGCTGAGCCAGCGCGTGAACGGGCGCTTCCACCATTTGTCGTTGGCCAGCACATCGCCCAGCGCTTCGGCGATGGTGGCGATACGCGGCGCGTCCATGTGCGCGTTCAAGTAATTGCGCAGGACTTCGAGATTGGTGCGCAGCCCTTCGTATTTCGCATAGGCGGGCTGCGACGGATCGTACAGGGCGCGGTTGCCCAGTTTTTTCGCAATGATGTGGTCGAAGAGATGCGTCGGCGGATCGAAACGCAGGCCGTTCCTGATGTCTTTGACCAGTTCGGCGTGCGCTTCCCAGGAATATTCCGCCAGTGGAATGAATTTTCCGGCGCCGGGCAGGATTTCCCTGTCGTCCGGGGCAGCTGGGGGGGGCATCGCCATACTTTTCCCGCAAGTCGGCCGCTCTGAGGCGTTGCTGTATCGGTGGAAGGTTATCGTGCCGCTCCTCGATGTCGAGTTGCGACGCCCCGCCGCCGTGCCTGCGTCCCCCGCGGTTGCCGTGCCTTTCTCTGTCGCCTTCTGCCATAGGAAAATCTCATGCGGCGTTGTTGTTTTGCATCTGTATCTGCTGCCCGCCCTCGGCGGCGGCGGTACCCAGCGCGTAGACGCACAGATCCTCGAACGAGACGTTGTTCTCGATGGCGATCTTGTGCAGGCGCTCGAAGCTGTCCATCACTTCCTGCGGGATGGTGCCGCCGCGGATGGTCGACAGCCACCACGCCTGATGCTGCAGCGGATGGCGCGCCGGATGCGGCTCGCCGACATAGACGTGGAACGGGTATTTAACGCCGTTGAAATCGCAGGGGACGGTGAAGCGCTTCATGACCGGAACTCCATAGATATTAAAACCATATTAATACTATAGCACAGCTATGTTACGGAATTGTGACAGAGGTCGAGGGTATAGGGGGTTAGGGTATAGGATATAGTGAAGATATTGTATTTAATGATTTTCTATGCTCTAACCCCTAACCCCTTTTCTCGTATCTAAAGTTATCGGCATAAGCCTTGCGCACCGGGCGGCGCTTATTGGGGACATAGACGTCATAGGGGATACGTTTTGCCTTGGCGTAGGCAATGGCGGCTTCCTTGGTCGGGAAATAGAGATGGATTTCCTGGGGCATGTCGGTCATGCCGGTCCAGCCCATGAGATTATCGATGAAATAGGGCTTGTCGGGCGCGAATTCGAGCAGCCAGTGCTTCATTCCCGCCTTGCCCGATTGCATGGCGGTTTTATCGGGGCGGGTGATGCGGGCTTTGGGCATGGAAACTTTATAGCATACGATACGATGGTTATAATGCTATAATTCGTTGCCGTTGTCCAGCCTGTTACTGGTTATGTAAGGCTACGCGTAGGAGGTGGATTTTTCCTTAGCCCATCGATGTGAGAGAATATCGCATCCGCCTTATCGAAATTACCGGTTTTGCTAGTGGCCATGCCTTTCAATTTTAATGCAGTCAGGTCGTTTTTCTGTTCGGGGATGGCAAGCCATCGATCAGCCATAGCCAAAGCGTTCGCATACCGCTCTTGTTCGTAAAAAATATATCCCAGTTTATGGAGTGCGTGCCAATCGTTGGGATTGCGTTGCAATACCCCTTCCAAGAGCGTAATGGCGGCAGGTATATCACCCCTGTCCCGGTAGGCTGACGCTAACTCAATACATAGGAAATTATTCGTGGGATGTGTTTTAAGCAACTGCCTTCCAAGCGCCAAGGCCTGCGGCAATCTTTTGGTAAGGCGAAAGCGTTGGATGCGTTTTATGTCCTCACCGAGTTCCTCGCGATCTTGCGTTTCTATCATTTCTTCTAGATCGCTTTTTTCCGCTAAAAGATAGAGACCATGCGTTGATAAATAGGAGCGTTCATGGTTTTCGGTGGCTGGCAATGCCGTCAATGATTCTATCCAGCGTTCTGCACGCTTTGCTTCATGCTGGTTGCAAAGCATGTCAATTATCTCTTCCATTAGGGCAATGCGTTCCTGTGGAGTAGAAAACAGATACACTATTTTGGCAGCGCTGAATGCTTGTTCGTATCGGTTTTCTTTAATAATGCCCCGCATCTCATTGTGGAGATCGGTCAAATCAATATCAGCACCCCTTGGCGGTAATTTTTTTGCCGTACTATTGATTTGTCTGTATTCCCCTGCGTGGTACAAGGACATTATTTTTGCAAATGCTTCTTCCCTTGAAAGAGGAGAATTGGCCGTAGTTTTATTTTTCATAAAATCGCCTGCGTTATTTTAATAATAAGTAAATAATATATTAAAATAAACTATTTAATTCAAGCGGATTTTTTGCGGCTGAATTTTTTCCTCGGCCCCGCTTCGGCGCGGGCGGCCAGTAGCGGCAATGCTTCTTCCAATGTGAATGTATCGAGATCAGCGCCCTTGGGCAGGGTGGCGTTGATTTTGCCGTGTTTGGCGTAAGGCCCGTACTGGCCTTTCATCAGTGCGACGTCGGCCCCGTCATCGGGATGCTTGCCCAGGATGCGGATCGGCGTCGCCCCGGCGCGCTCCCCTTTTTTGGGCGCGGTGGCGAGGACTTCGACGGCGCGGTTGATGCCGATGGTGAGCGGGTCTTCGGCGGCGGGCAGGGTGGTGAATTTTCCGTCATGCAGCAGATACGGCCCGAACTTGCCATTATTGACGACGATGGGTTTGCCGGTGTCGGGATGCGCGCCCAGCGTGCGCGGGAGCGCCAATAATTGCAGCGCGATGTCGAGCGTGATGTTTTCCGGGCGCATCGATTTGAACAGGCTGGTGCGCTTGGGTGTTTTGCTTTCGCCCAGTTGGACATAGACGCCGTACGGGCCTTTGCGCAGGCTCACTTCCTCGCCACTGGCCGGGTCTTTGCCCAGGTTTTTCGGCAGCTTGAATTCGTTGCCCTCGGCGTCGGTGCCGACGGGAATGTGATCGCCGATTTGTTCCTTGTGGGTGCATTCGGGATAATTCGAGCACGCGATGTAGGGACCGAAGCGGCCGATTTTGAGGCCTAAGCGGCCGGTTTTGCAGGCCGGGCATTGGCGCGGATCCTTGCCGTCCTTGCGCGTGCCGAAGGCGTAGGAGGCGAGCAACGTATCGAGCGCTTCGAGGACTTGCGAGACTTTCAGTTCGCGGCTTTCCTCGATTTTGGCGATGAAATCTTTCCAGAAATCGCGCAGAATTTCTTTCCAATTGCGCTCGCCCGCCGAGACGTCATCCAGTTTTGTTTCTAAATCGGCGGTGAAATCATATTGCACATATTGCGTAAAAAAGCTGACCAGGAACGCATTGACCAGCCGCCCCAGCGACTCGGCGATGAAGCGTTTTTTGTCGAGCTTCACATAGCCGCGATCCTGCAATACGGAAATAATCGAGGCATAGGTCGACGGCCGCCCGATGCCCAACTCCTCCAGCTTCTTGACCAGGCTGGCTTCCGAATAGCGCGGCGGCGGCTCGGTGAAATGTTGCTCGGGCGTGATTTCTTTTGCCGTCATCGCCTCGTCCTGTTTCAACGCGGGCAGCTTGGCTTCGCCTTCCTCGTCTTTTTCGTCGTCGCTGCCTTCGATGTATAATTTTAAAAATCCGTCGAAGCGAACGACCGAGCCGCTGGCGCGTAGCGTGGCTTGCCCGTCGGTGGCGGCGATGTCCACGATCAACTGGTCGTACAGCGCGCTTTCCATCTGGCTGGCGACCATGCGTTTCCAGATCAGTTCGTACAAACGCGCCTGGTCGTGCTCAAGCTGCATGGACCCAGGCGCGCGCGTAATGTCGGTCGGGCGGATGGCCTCGTGCGCTTCCTGCGCGTTCTTCGATTTGGTTTTGTAATGGCGCGGGGCGGAGGGCATATAGGGCGCGCCGAAAGTACCGGAAATATACTCGCGCGTTGCCGCGATGGCATCCTGCGACACGGTCACGCCGTCGGTGCGCATGTAAGTGATGATGCCTTCTTCATAAAGTTTCTGCGCCAGCTGCATGGTTTTCTTGGCGCCGAAGCCGCATTTGCGCGCTGCTTCCTGTTGCAACGTCGACGTGGTGAAGGGTGGGGCGGGATGGCGGCGGACTTCCTTGGGTTCGAGCCTGGCGACTTTATAGTGCTTGTGGCGAAGCGCCTCGGCGATTTCGTTCGCTTTCTTGTCGTCGGTGATCGAAAATTTTTCGAGCTTCTCGCCTTTATATTCGATCAGGCGCGATAAAATCGTGCTGCCGCTTTCGGAAATCAGCGCGGCTTTGATGTCCCAATATTCGCGGCTGATGAACTGCTCGATTTCCTCGTCACGCTCGCAGATGAGTCTGAGCGCCACGGACTGCACGCGTCCGGCCGATTTGCTACCGGGGAGCTTGCGCCACAGCACCGGCGACAGGGTGAACCCGACGAGATAATCGAGCGCGCGGCGCGCCTGCTGCGCGTTGACCAGGTTCATGTCGATGTCGCGCGGATGGGCGAAGGCTTCGAGCACCGCTTTCTTGGTGATTTCGTCGAAGGTGACGCGGTACACCGCCAAGTTTTTATGGATGGCGCGCGAGGCTTTGAGCGCTTCCAGCACGTGCCAGGAAATGGCTTCGCCCTCGCGGTCGGGGTCGGTGGCGAGGTAGAGCGCGTCGGCATCCCTGGCGGCTTTGGCGATGGGGGAGAGATGCTTCTTGGCGTCGGCATCGACCTCGTAAATCATGGCAAAATCGTCGTCGGGATTCACCGATCCGTCCTTGGCCGGCAGATCGCGCACATGGCCGAAACTGGCCAGCACGGTATAATCCTTGCCCAGGTATTTATTGATGGTCTTGGCCTTGGAGGGCGATTCTACGACGACGAGGTTATGCAATTTCTTCTTCCTTCACTTCCAGTAAATATACTTTATTCCCCGCGCTTCTTTTAAGCCTTCCCGCCAGTTCCAGTTCAAGCAGGATGGTAAGCAACGCGGACGCCGGGATATGGCATTGTTCGATGAGTTCGTCAACCGAAACCGGCGTCGTCCCCAGTTTTTCGAGGACGAGGCGGCGGGTTTCATCCATCTCGGCGTCGCTCGGTGCGGCGGCGGGACGGCCAGGCTGATAGGCCATAGGCGGATTCTCCTCCAACTTAGTATTGCGAAGATGGGCGATGCCCTGAATGATGTCGGCGCTGCTTTCCACCATATTCGCGCCCTGCTTGATTAAATGGTTGCAGCCTTTGCTGCGCGGGTCGAGCGGTGAGCCGGGCACGGCGAAGACCTCACGGTTATTTTCCATGGCGAAACGCGCCGTGATCAGCGAGCCGGATTTGGGCGAGGCTTCGACGACCACCGTTCCCAAACTTATTCCGGCGATGATGCGGTTCCTGCCCGGAAACGCGCCGCTATAGGGCAACATGCCAAACGGCTGCTCGCTGACGATGGCGCCGGTGTTGCGGATTTGCTGATAGAGCGTTTCGTTTTCCGGCGGATAAATATTGTCGATACCACCGGCGATGACGGCGATGGTGCCGGTGGCGAGCGCACCTTTATGTACGAACGTGTCGATACCGCGCGCGAGGCCGGAGGCAACGATCAATCCGCTGCTGCCCAATTCCTTAGCCAGGCGAGAAGCGAACTGGCAGCCGTTGGCCGAGGCGTTGCGCGCGCCGACCATGGCGACGATGTCCTTCTGCCATAGATGCGCGTGGCCGAGGATGGTAATCAGCGGCGGCGGATCGGAAATGGCGTGCAGGAGTTTGGGATAATCCGGCGCGCCGTAAAGTATCATGCGCGCACTGAATTTCTCGACGGCTTCCATTTCTTTTAATGCCGTTTCTTTCGGGGAAGCCGTGAGCGCCTGCCGACGCCCGCCGCGAATGCTGAGTTCCGGCAGCGCAGCCAGCGCTTCCGCTGCCGAACCGAAACGCCGGATCAGCTGGAAAAACGTCACCGGTCCGACATTGGGCGTGCGAATCAGCCGCAGCACGTCGAGCGGATTTTCCTCGGCCAGGCTGGGATAGTGCATGGCAAAACTGGAAAAATTCATGGCATTTACCGCTTATAAAATTGAGGTTCAGTACCGAAAAGCAAGCGCCGAATATTGTCTTTATGGCGGCAAGTAATTAATAAGTTGGGAATAATGACTGTCACCCAAATTATAAGCGAACCAGCCAAATTATCTTCATTTGGGTGGAACCAATGAGCATAACCGGTAAACATTATAGGAACAGCCCATAGGCTGACCAGCGCGGATAAAGAGGATAAGCGGCTCATAGCAAAGACGATAAGCCAAACGGCCAAATAAGCAATACCGATAGGCCAAAAAAAGCCCAACATGCTGCCTAGAAAAACAGCAACGCCTTTTCCGCCTTTGAATTTGAGCCACACGGGGTAGCAATGGCCGATTACAACAGCCAGCGGTGCCAGCAGTACGGCATCGTTAGCGGCATATTCCGCTAGTAAGACTGCGGCGTAACCTTTTGCCATGTCCAACAACAAGGTTAGCGCGGCCAGCGCTTTATGGCCGGTGCGCAGCACATTGGTGGCGCCGATATTGCCGGAGCCTATATTACGCACATCGCCCAATCCGGCCAGCCGCGTAATAATAAGGCCGAAGGGGATGGAGCCGAGGAGGTAGGCCGACAATAGGGCGAAAAGCAGATTCATGGCTATGTTTTTATGCTGTCGAGGAACCCCTGCAGCATATAGCTTGCCGCCAGTTTGTCCACCAGTTGCGCGCGCCGCGCCCGCGACAGGTCGGCCTCCAGCATGGCACGTTCAACGGCCAGCGTGCTCATGCGTTCATCCCATAGCAGCATCGGCAAGGCGATGTGCTTGCCCAGGCTGGAGGCGAAGGTGCGCGTCGATTGCGTTCGCGGGCCGAGGCTTCCGTCCATGTTGACCGGATAGCCGATGACCAAGCCGCCGACATTGTGCACGGCGATTATTTTTTGCAGCGTTTCAATGTCTTTGGCCAATTTCGTTCGCTCGATAGTCAAAAGCGGCGAGGCGATGCTGCGCCCTATGTCGGACAGAGCCAGCCCGATGGTCTTGGAGCCGACATCGAGGCCGAGCAGGCGCGAGTGCGTGGGCAAGGCTTGGGCAAATTCAGCGGGGGAGGGGATGAGCATTTTTACCCCGCACTTGTTGCGGGGTCTGGTTTTGGGCGGACATGGGACATAGCGACTATCGACTTGTCATTGTTAATAATCTCTATTAAAACCGAGCTTCGCTGTTGGGTAAAGGAAAAACCGGACCCCGCAACAAGTGCGGGGAAGGAAGGATTTTTATGGCACTTGATACACAAACGGTCGCCAAAATCGCGCGCTTGGCGCGCATCGAAGTGACGGAAGCGGAAAAGGTGCATTTCGCGCGCGAAATCTCCGGCGCGCTGCAATGGTTTGAGCAGTTGAACGAGGTCAATACCGACGGCGTGCCCCAGATGACCTCGGTGTCCGATGTTAAACTACCCCGGCGCGAGGATAAAGTCACCGATGGCGCGCAGCAGGAAGCGGTACTGAAAAACGCCCCCGCGAGCGACTATGGGTGTTTCGTCGTGCCGAAGGCGATGGAGTAGGATAATTATGCTGCCCCATTTGCCAACCATTTATCAGGAAATCGCCGACGGTCTTTATGCCGATTATAGTCCCGGGGTAGGAAGAGCGGCCGGCGATCTGCATACCCTGGATACTTTTTGCAAGAAATCACATAATAAGAATGAGTGGGAAGCTCCTTACAAAAAATGGCGGCAAGCTTACGATATGCTGCTGACAGTCGTTAGTCTTCCTAAAATGCGGCCAAAACCTGCTAACTGGGAGACGCATATCGATAACATGACTTCAGAACAGTTGAGGACGCTTATAGTATTCAGCGGCAGCGAAAACAGGCAAAAATTTGATGGCCAGAATAGTAGCGATTGCCGACAGTTTCTTGAAGATTTTTATAGGCACTATGCTGAAAATCTGCAGCAGATTGTTTGCGAACGTGCTCTTGAGGAAGCCGCTACGGAGCTTACGTCCTTCTGGCAAAGAAACGTAGCTGAACTGATAAAACTAACCGGAACGCAGCGTTATTCTCAGTACGTTGGATTTGTAAATAATATCAATCGGCTTGCCAACAATTCGGCATTTGCCCACAACATCAGAACCGGCATGTTGAAAGCGAACCAGTTTATAGTGGACTGTGACATGCTGGATGCTGCCGTAAGCGGTGACAACACTATTAAAGATGCGCTGGTACAATTTGATCAGAACCTGACCCAGATGTTTGGTTTAGCCACAGGTAATGATCGCCTAATATTAGAAAATATGCAGAAAGATTTTCGCTGGAGTGCAAAGTCTGCGCTGGAGAGATATTTAAAAGATGTCCAAACATTGGCGGAAATACGGTCCGCAAAAGTCTCGGTTGCTGCTGGCAGGGTATTTATATGACTGGAGTCACCACACTATCTTTAGCCGCCATGCGCGAAGGCCTCCGCGCCAGGAAGTTCTCCGCCGTGGATCTGGCCGAGGCGCATCTGGCGGAGATTGAAAAAACCAACGCGCATTATAACGCCTTCATCACCATTACGCGCGACAAGGCGCTGGACATGGCCGCGGCGTCGGATGCGAAGCTGGCCAAAGGGCAGGGCGGCCTGATCGAGGGCATTCCGGTCGGCGTCAAGGATTTATTCTGCACGAAGGACGTGCTGACCACCGCGGCATCGCATATTCTCGACGGGTTTAAGCCGCCGTATGAATCGACGGTGACGCAGAAAATCTGGGATGCGGGCGGGGTGATGCTCGGCAAGCTTAATATGGATGAGTTCGCCATGGGCTCGGCGAATTTGACCAGTTATTACGGGCTGGTGGTGTCACCTTGGCAAAAAGTGCAGAGTGCAGAGTGCAGAGTGCAGAGTAAAGGAGAAAATGATAACTCAGCACTCAGCACTCCCAACTCAGCACTCGTTCCCGGAGGAAGCTCCGGCGGCTCGGCGGCGGCGGTAGCGGCTAATCTCTGCCCGGTGGCGCTCGGCACCGACACCGGCGGCTCGATCCGCCAGCCGGCGTCGTTCTGCGGCATCGTCGGCATCAAGCCGACTTATGGACGTTGCTCGCGCTGGGGCATCGTGGCGTTTGCCAGCTCGCTCGACCAGGCCGGGCCGATTGCACGCAACGTCCGCGACTGCGCGATTATGCTTTCCGTCATGTGCGGCCACGATGCGAAAGATTCGACCAGCATGAAGCTGGCCGTGCCCGATTTCGCCGCGGCGCTTTCCGGCAACGTCAAAGGCAAAAAAATCGGCATCCCGAAAGAATATCGTGTAGACGGCATGGATGCGGAAATCCTCGCCATGTGGGATCGCGGCGCAACATTATTGCGGGAAGCGGGCGCCGAAATCGTCGACATCTCGCTGCCGCATACCAAATATGCGTTGCCCGCTTATTATATCGTTGCGCCGGCGGAATGCTCCAGTAATCTTGCGCGTTACGACGGAATACGCTTCGGCCTGCGCGCGGGCGATGCGGGCGATTCGCTCACCGCGATGTATGAAAAAACGCGGGCGGCGGGCTTCGGCCAGGAAGTCAAAAAGCGCATCCTGATCGGCACCTATGTGCTCTCGGCAGGCTATTACGATGCCTATTACAAAAAGGCGCAGCGCGTACGCTGGCTGATCGCTGAGGATTTCAGGAAGGCGTTCGAGAAAGTCGATGCCATCCTGACGCCGACGGCGCCGTCCGCCGCGTTTGCCATCGGCGAGAAAAATATCGATCCGATCACCATGTATCTGAATGACGTCTTCACCGTGCCGACGTCGCTTGCCGGACTGCCCGGTATCTCCATTCCGGGTGCTCTGAACAAGGATGGTTTGCCGCTCGGATTGCAATTGATAGGCAAAGCCTTCGACGAGGAAACGGTGCTGAACGTGGCCTATGGGCTGGAGCAGGCAATAAATTTTAAAACAATCCCATTAGGAGTCTAGTTATGGAAATAGTTTTGTCCGATCAAGTCAAAACATGGCTTGCACAGCCGGATTCAGAAAAAAAGCCGATGTCGGTGATGCTTGCTATTGAGGGATATGCAGATGCAATGGCTGGCATAAAGCCAGCTATGCCACAAGGAAAGCCTATGTTTATTCTGGGTATCGGCAGAAATGGCGAACTCGAAAAAAGGGCAAAAGAAGCTTTGGGTCAAATTCCGGTGAAACTTTGCCAAGGCGGCTCCATCACAGTTGATGTAACGCAAGAGCAATTGCAATCCATTGTGGCGACAGGAAAATTCCGCAGCGCGCGGCTCTCCAGCGAACGCGCCATTGAATTTGGTGGATTATGATGAATATGAACCTCATCCACGGCAACAAAGGCGACTTTACTTCTTCCTTCCTCGCGGGATTGCCCATCGCCATTGAGCAGGCGATTGGATTTGCGGGGAGGGCGGTATGACTTCATTCCCGATTCTTACCGATGAACAACAGCAAGCGCTTTATAAGGTGCAGGATCTGTTGCGGGAGGTATTCCCGCCGCTGGATACGCTGGCTGAAGAAGACCGCATGGCTGCGCGTGCGCTCAGAAAACGCATGATCGAGAAGAAGATAGCTCCCCTATTGCTTGGGCGGCCACAAAAATGGAGTGAAAAATTGGGCTACCAGTTGGGTATGGGGCCGATTTTTACCGCCGGCGCTTTCTGCGTATATTGGGGCAGGGATGAGGAAACCGGTCAGATCGAAGCGCTTTTGCATTACCGTAAGGATAAAAAGAAGGGTGCGGTGGGAGGATATGTAAAACGGGAAGAGCGTTCTTATGAAGGGGTGAAGAGGGAAGGGCTGGAAGAATTACGCGATCATGAAAACCATCCTGTTTTTGAGCCTGATGGCGCCAAATACCGGCTGATTGTGGCCGACCACGAATTTGATACGCACTCTTCGGTGCACTATACCGGCTATGCCTATAAATTATCGGATGAAGAAATGGCAAGGCTTAAAGCGCATATCAAGCTGTGCAGTATGAATCCGGAATATAATAGCGCGGCGGTGACCGCTACGCATGGCGAAACTACCGGCCTGGAGTTCGTGCCATTTACCGCTATCAAAGATAATAAACAATTCCCGTCGGAACATTTTACTTATTGGCCGCATTATAAAGCGTACCATAAAGTCGTACGGCTGTTCGAAGAGGAAAAAGAGAAAACCGGTTTGGATTTTCCGGACATAGGAACTCCCATATATCGTCTGGAATCATCCTTACCCCGTGGGGCAAGAAATCATGGCTAACCTCATCCGCGGCAACTCAGGCGATTGGGAAATCGTCATCGGGCTTGAAGTTCATGCCCAGGTGACGGCGCAGTCGAAATTATTCTCTGGCGCCAGCACGCAGTTCGGCAACGAGCCCAATACGAATGTATCGTTCATCGATGCCGGGATGCCGGGGATGCTCCCGGTCATCAATGAAATGGCGATCGAGCAGGCGGTGCGCACGGGGCTGGCCATCGGCGCGAAAATCAATAGGAAAAGCGTGTTCGACCGCAAGAATTATTTCTATCCCGACCTGCCGCAGGGCTACCAGATTTCGCAGTTTCTCGATCCCATCGTCGGCAAGGGCGAGGTGTTGCTCGACATGCCGGACGGGTCGATCAAAAAAGTCGGCGTGACGCGGATTCACCTGGAGCAGGATGCCGGGAAATCGCTGCATGAATATAATCCGAAACATACCTATATCGATTTGAACCGCGCCGGGGTGACACTGATGGAGATCGTTTCGGAGCCGGAAATGTCCTCGGCGGACGAGGCGGCGGCGTATCTCAAAAAACTGCGTGCCATCGTGCGCTATATCGGGAGTTGCGACGGCGACATGGAAAAAGGCAACATGCGCTGCGACGCCAACGTGTCGGTGAGGAAGCCCGGCGGCGCGCTCGGCACGCGCTGCGAAATAAAAAACGTCAACTCGGTACGCTTCCTGCACAAGGCCATCGAGTTCGAGGCGATGCGGCAGGTGGAAATCCTCGAAAGCGGCGGCAAAATCGACCAGGAAACGCGGCTGTTCGACTCCTCCAAGGGTGAGACGCGCACCATGCGCAGCAAGGAAGACGCCATGGATTACCGTTATTTCCCCGATCCCGATCTGCTGCCACTGGAGCTGACGCAAGATTTCATCGACGCCATCAAAAAAACATTGCCGGAACTGCCCGACCAGAAAAAACAGCGCTACATGGAAACGTTCGGGTTGTCAGCCTATGACGCAGGTGTGATTGTGGCCGAGCAGGAAAATGCGGCTTATTATGAAAAACTGGCGGCCAAGCACGATGCGAAACTTGCCGCCAATTGGATGACCGGCGAGTTGTTCGGGCGCTTAAATAAATTGGGCGTGGACATTGAAAATTCGCCGATCAGCGCGGAAAAATTCGGCGGGCTGCTGGCGCTGATCGAGGATAATACCGTCTCCGGAAAAATCGCCAAAGACGTGCTGGATTTCATGATTGAAAGCGGAAAAGACGCCGCGGCTATCGTCGAAGAAAAAGGCCTTCGCCAAGTCACCGACAGCGGCGCCATCGAAAAAGTCATCACCGAAGTCATGGCCGCCAACGCCGATAAAGTGGCGGAATATCGCTCCGGCAAGGATAAACTCTTCGGCTTTTTCGTCGGCCAGGTGATGAAGATGAGCGGCGGCAAAGCCAATCCGGCGGCGGTCAACGAATTGCTGAAGAAGAAACTGGCCGGCTGATGTCCCATCTTAAAAAACGCCTGCGCAAACTAGCCAACCCGCATAACCGCACACATCTGCATCTGAAGCATTATGTCGAAGAGCATGGTTTTGAGGTTGGCGATCATTCCTACGGCGCACCTATTATCCGCTGGTGGGGCGAAGACGCGACATTGCGCATCGGCCCCTATTGTTCCTTTGCCGACGATGTCAGCATATTTCTCGGCGGCAACCACCGCACCGACTGGGTGACGACCTATCCTTTTTCGGGATTGCCGGAGCTATGGCCGGAAGCGCCCGCTATGGACGGTATGTCGTCAACGCGCGGCGATGTCACTATCGGTGCCGATGTGTGGTTCGGCAGCATGTCGCTGGTGCTGTCCAATGTGACCATCGGGCACGGCGCTGTCATCGGCACCCACGCGGTGGTGACGTCCGATGTGGCGCCCTATGCCATCGTGGCAGGCAACCCGGCGCGCGAAATGCGCAAGCGCTTTCCCGAACCGGTGATTGCGGCGCTGCTGGAAACCGCCTGGTGGACGTTGCCGCGCACCGATATTATTGCGCTTATTCCCCTGCTGCAGAGCAACCGCGTAGAGGAGTTCATCGCCGCTTGCCGGGCTTTGGCATGAGGTTTGCTTCTTTAGTTCCCCGGGGAAATTTTTCTGGAATGGGATGTATGGGACGCGAGACGTTTATTCATGCAGCGATAATCGGCGGAATAGCGCTATTGGCAGGCTGTACGACGGTCAATGACACCGCCGACAGTGTTTCCAATGGAGCCAGTGCCGGTTATCAAGAGGCAAAGGCCGCGGCCAGTGATACAGCGGCGGCAGTGGGCGCGGGCGTAAACGAAGCGGCCGGTCATGCCGGTAACTTTGCGAGTGCCACCAAAGAACGGACATACGGCATGGTCGATCATATGGCGGACTGGATGAGGCCTTCATCTCCCAAACCGCCGCTGCCGATCGCTGCGTCGTATTGCTACCATGCCTACCAGGATATTCTCTGCTATCGGCGGCCGATGCCGGGTTGGGAGGGACGCCTGGCCGGCTACCAGCCGCTTACTGCCGAGCCGCCGCCACTGGCGGTGATGCAGCCGCTGGCGTCCCGTGCGCTGGATCCGAGCCGTTTACCCGCCAACCGCGTCGCCGGATCGAAGCCGGTATTCGCCGATATGCCGACGCAGCCCAAAGATGCGGAAAAACCCACCGACGAACCGGCAACGCCCGCCGCCGCCGCTGCTGCCGCTTCCGATGCTACGCATGAGCAGTTGCCTGACCCGGCTTTGGCGCCTCAACTTCAGGGGATAGTGGTTAGGGTATAGGGGTTAGTGAAGTGTGGGACATTTTCTATTCTTCACTAACCCCTATACCCTAACCACTATCCCCTGATCTTCCACCGTGTCAAACCCCCCGCAGGCGGGGCAATGCGCTTCCCAGGTTTTTGATATATAGCCGCAGGCGGAACAGGTCCATATGGCGGCGGGCGGCAGTTTGGAATGCATGGCGATAAACCGGCCGGCCAGTTTTTTCTGCCGGTCCAACGGTTCCTGGACGAGGAGGAGGTGGAACTGCCCGGCCAGTTGCTGGTGCGGCGATTTTTTCCAGCTGCGCAGGATGAGCTGGAGGGCTTTATCGTTCTGCCCGTCGGCGGCAAAGGCGCGGGCGGCAAGTACGATGGCGGGAACGAATCCGGGCAATTCTTTCAAAGCCTGGCGGGCGACGGCCGGCGCCGCCGGCGAATGGTTTGCCAGCAATTGTATGCCTTCCTCGATATGCACGATGCCCTGGTAACGCCGTCGCTGGGCGCGCGTGAGCAGTCCTTTGCGCATTGCCTTGTCGATGGCAAGCATGGCCTCCTGCCACTGGCCGAGACGCGTATGCAGGCTAATGACGGCGGTACCGGCCTTGGGATTGATCGCCTCCGCTCGCTGCGCCAGCGCCAGCGCCTTGGGGAAGATCTGTTGCTTGCTCGCGGCTTCGCTGAGCGACCGTGCCGCCAGATATTCGGTTTCCTCATGCGCCAGCATCTGTTCGAGCAGGGTGCGCGTGGCGTCGTCATCGCCGCGGCTGCGGGCTATTTGCGCGGAGAGTAACAGCACCAGCGGCGCGCCGCCCAGCAATTTGCGCGCGTGTTTCGTGTGGCTTTCGGCGTCGGCGATGTCGCCGGAGGCCAGCGCCGCGACGCCGTAGGTGAGTTCGGTAAGACCGAGGCGCTGATATTTGAGCCGCCGCGCCTGCGACGCCTGCTTCGGCCACAGCGTCAGGCGGCGGATGATAAGGGTGCTGCAGGTGACAACGATAGCCGCGGTCAGAGCCGCCGCCAGCAGGAAGGCGAAGCTGGTGTCGATGCGGTAATCGAACCAGTGGATGGTCACGCTGCCGGGATTCTCGGCCATCCATGCGGCGACGATGCCCAGGCAGGTGATGAACAGCAAGAGCAGGAGCAGGTTGATCATTCTGCGACTTTCATCAGCATCGGCGGCACGGCGGCCAGCGTATCGCGGATGCGCAGGGTGCCGCGCGCCTTGTCGCTCCAGGCGGCGAAGACGGCGGCGGCCGGGGGCGACAGCGCGGCCAGTTCGTTCAGGCTGCCTTCGACTTCGCCGCGTTCCAGCCGGGCTTCAGCGCGGGCGACGATGGCTTCGTCGTCATTGCCCTGCTGGTCGCCGACTTTGCGGACGCGCACCAGTGATTGCAGATGACGCGCCAGCACATTGGACGTTCCGGGCGCAAGGGCTTGCGCAATCGCGGCCTCAAATTGGTTTTGCAGTTCCGAAAGCGTGGCCGTGCCTGTGGCGGCATAAGGTGCCAGTTGCGCCAGCAAGGGCTGGATGTCGGCATCGTCCTTAGCCAATTCGTTCATCTGGCGCAGCGGTTCGGCGAACGGCTCGCCGCGCATGATGGTATCCTTGAGCGGTGCGAAGGCGGCCAGCAACGCCAGCTTGTGCAGCGCCTGCGTTTGGATTTCCGCCATCTGCGTTTTCATGGCGGAAAGCGATTCGCGCAGATGCGCAGTGTCGCCGGCTTCCGAGGCGTGCGCCTGCTGCAGCGCATCGACCCTGGCCTGGAGCGCGTCGATTTTTTCCGCAGTCGCGCTATCGGCGGGTTTTTCGGCGAGGGTTTTGACTTTGGCTTCCAGCTCGTCGATGCGGGTTTTCAGTTCGGTGATTTGGGCATCTTTTTCTGGCGCGGCTTCCGGCGGGGTGGGGGAAACCATCGGCTCGACAGGGCGCGGCAGCATATGCGGAACGGATTGCCCGAGAAAAATCCAGGCGAGAAACAGCGCGCCGAAAATAAACAGCGGCCGGCGCAAAAAGGCAAAAGCGTTCGGCGCGGGAATTTGTGGAGGCGTATTTTTAATTTCGTCTTCCATACGAGAAAACATTATCCACGCACTCCACCACGGATGCAAGCGTTGGTTCGCGGGAGACGTGGATGCCCTTCCACGCGGCGCCCAGCGGCTCGGCGACGGCAGCGCTGACGCAGAAAACGTGGAGGTTCGCCGCCGCCTGCGGTAGCGCGGCCTGGGCGAGGAGGGCGGTGAAGAGCTGCGCGGCGCTGCGCGAAAAAAACGTCACGCCGTCCAGCTGCTTGCGGCGCAGTTGCTCGGCCAGCGTATCGGAAAGCCGCTCCGCCGCGATGGTTTCATAGAGCACGAGACGCTCTGTTTCCATGCCGTGCGTAGCGAGCGAAGCTGGCAGGTCGACGCGCACCTCCGCGCCGGAGATATAGAGAAAACGCGAACCCGCATCGTAGCCGTGCGCGATGGTTTCGATCAAGGTGGCGACATTTCCCCCGCCGACGCCCACCCGCGTAAAGCCCAGCGAATGCGCCGCCCGCGCCGTCGCCTCGCCGACGCACCATAAATAAGTGTCGCGCACATCGGACAGCAGCGCCAGCGCATGGATGCCGTGGCGGCTGGTGGCGATGACGGCGTCGGGTTCGCTGAGCAGGGCGTTATGCAACGCCTGGCGCTCGTTATGGCGCAGGAAAATTTCCGCGAGCGGCTCGTGGATGATGCGATAGCCTTGCGCCTGCAGCGCCGCGGCCAGCGATGCTTCATCGCCTTTGGCGCGGGTGATGAGCAAGGTTTCGCCGGTCATGACGCTTCGGCGCTGATGATGACCTGGGCGTGCGCGAAGGGATATTCGTCGGTCAGCGTGACGTGGATGGCGGCTTTCATGCCTTGGGGCGTCATGGATTGCAGCTTGCGCAATGCGCCGCCGGAAAGGCGCATGGCCGGTGCGCCGCTCATGGTGCTCACGACTTCCATGTCGCGCCAGAAAACGCTGCTGCGCAGGCCGGTGCCGAGCGCCTTGGCGCAGGCTTCCTTGGCGGCGAAGCGCTTGGCATAGGTGGCGGCGACGATTTTTTCGCCTGCCTTTTTGCGGCTATGCGCTTTTTTTCGTTCGCCTTCGGTGAAGACGCGATTTTCAAAACGCGCGCCGAAGCGTTGCAACGATTTCTCGATGCGGCGGATGTCGATCATGTCGCTGCCGGTGCCCAGGATCATGGCCGTGCCTCGTCCATGAGGCGGCGCATTTTTTGTATGGCTTCCGCCAGCCCCACGAACACCGCTTCGCCTACTAAAAAATGCCCGATGTTCAGCTCGACGATTTCCGGGATGGCGGCGATGGGGCCGACATTGTCGTAATTCAGGCCGTGGCCGGCGTGGACTTCGAGGCCGTGCTGCGAAGCAAGCTTCGCAGCAGTTAGCAGTTGGCGGTTGGCAGTTAATAATGGATTGTTGGTTTCTGCCAACTGCCAACTGCCAACTGCCAACTGCGCGTAGCCCCCTGTGTGCAACTCCACCGCCCGCGCGCCGATGCGCTGCGCGGCATCGATTTGTTCCGGGTGCGGATCGATAAACAGCGAGACGCGGCTGCCATTGTTTTGTAATTTCTGCACGAAGGGTTTTAATGATTTCTCGAAACGCGCCGCGTCGAGGCCGCCTTCGGTAGTCAACTCCTCGCGTTTTTCGGGTACGAGGCAGACGGCGTGCGGCTTTACTTTCAGCGCGATGGCGAGCATCTTCCCGGTCATCGCCATTTCCAGATTCAGCGGCAGGTTCACTTCGTTTTTGAGGCGTTCGATGTCGCGGTCGCGGATGTGCCGGCGGTCTTCGCGCAGATGCGCCGTAATCCCGTCCGCCCCCGCCTCCATCGCCAGCAGCGCAGCGCGCACCGGGCAGGGATGCTCGCCCCCGCGCGCGTTGCGCAGCGTGGCGACATGGTCTATATTGATGCCGAGGCGGAGATACATGAGCTTACTATACCTCAAAGATATCCCAATTCGGCAAGCATATTTCCGGCAATGGATTCGAAATCAGCCATTTCTTTTTTGGTCATTTCCGTGCGCCAGCGGCCGATGCGCGAATCGTTGGGCGGATTAAGGGTCTCGGCGAAGATAGCCTTGCGCCGTTCGGTTGAAATAACAGCGCCCCCATGCTGTATATTGCCAAACTCTGCAAGCCTTGAATCTGCATGCTCATGAGCGCGCAGTTGATTACGGTGAAAGGGTAGCTGGATAAACTCGCCAATCGTGCGCAAAACCGTTTCCGGCTCGGTAACAAGCTGCTCGTAACGAACCTCCATATAATGGGGCAGGAATTGCGCTTGCTGGCGCATTTCGCGGATTCGCCATAGCCAAAATTTTGCCGCCGTTTTAGCGTCTTTTCCCGGCCCGAACCACATATCGCGGTAGCTTACGGCGACATCTCTCCCGTCCCGGATAATATGTATGAAATGCGCTTCGGGAAAAGCATGAGCGATTTTATGCATGATCAATCCATGAATGGGCGTTTTGTCGCCGACCCGGGATTTGCCGAAACGCTTCCCATAATGCTGGTAGATTGCCCTCAGAGTATCAAATGGCTTTTCTCCATTATGCTTTTCAAGAATGGCGTCCAATTCCTTATCGGAGATTCCTATGTCTTTCCAATAGGTATTACCAATAATGACATGACGCAGTTGCTTTATGGATCCGATAGCCGTAATCGCATCCGAAAGCCAATGCGTTTCCGGCGTTATGGCGAGGTCGGGATGCGCATCCATCAAGAGCCTGAGCAACGTCGTTCCAGACCTGCCGACGCCGACGATAAACGGCATCGCCGGCCTGTTGGCAATCGAAGCTATGGGAGCAGGGGGGATATAAGGCTGCGGTTGATTGAAAATAAGATGCTTTGTTTCTGGCATATCCGTCCGCCAGCCGTCTTCATCCAGATTGAACAGCCGGGCCGGCGGAGGAGGAATGATAAAATCTGCGGTCGTCGCCACGCGATTATGATGCCAGCCTTTTCGCAATTCATCGACAGCGAATACGCGGGACAGATATTGCGCCCGCAGCGCATCCATGGAAAGCCCGATATAATGGCGCATCCGGATTTTCTCAGGCGCGAGCTTCCGGTTGGCTAAACCCAGCCGGTGGCCGCCCGTATGCGCCCATTCCGGGGCGCCGCTGCTGCGGCGGAAGGCGCGGTGGAGTGCCCGCCCCGGCGGCGCGAAATAATAATAATGCCGCATGGTGGTTACAAAATCAGCGCTGCGATAATCCGCCTGCTCGTTTTCAGGGACGAAGACGAATTCATCGCAGTCGATCACATCGTAATGCGTCGCATTCATCCTTTCGATCATGCCGCGCAGGCTTTCCCCTTCCCGCGGCGATTCAAGGATTTCGTCGGCATCGATATGGATGATCCAATCGGCGTTTATGCGTTGGATAATGTCGCTTTTCCATTGCAGTTGCTGCCGTAACCGGAAAATCCCGTCAAAAGGCTTTTGGATGATTTCTGCAATGGGCTTGCCCACATGGGTGGCTAGGATGGAAGGCGTGGCGTCCGTCGAGCCGTGATCGATGGCATAGACCCGGATGGCGTTATTGGCTAAATGGCGCAGTACGCGCTCAAGCGTTGCGGCGGAATTGTGCGTCGTGAGGATAGCGGCGATGTTCATGCGGTTCAACCGCCGGTAATTTATACGGTTTGATTTTGGATTGATAGTGGGCAGATAGAGGTTGCCCATAAAAAAACAGCAGGCCATTAAGGCCTGCTGTTATGGATACTCAGATATCAGTATATTACTGCTTTGGTTTTGTTGGTCTTATTAGCGTACCATCTCCTGGTGTTATTAGCGTACCAGTGACAGGTTTTGGTTTGCACGTAATCAACGTTGGAATATTAGTGCCAGCGCCTGGCTTATTAGCACCAACAGTGCCGTTTGCCATTACGGACGTACAACCCAAGTCACAAGCTTTTTGTGCTGCTGCCAGGACAGGCGCCGTACCTGTAAACGGAAAAACACCGAGATCCGTGGCATCAAAAATGTCGTCTCCCACTATGCCAAATATCTGACAATGAATTCCTGGTTTTCCATCTACGGTTGTACCACTACCATTACATCCCGCGGTACACGCGTTATTATCGTAATTTGGGTTAGGCTTGTATCCTGGTTGTCCGGGTAATACCCCAAGGGTTGTTTGGAGACCTCCGCCAACAATAAGACCCGCAGGATAGCCTTGCGCCATCGCAGGCATACTACAGGCTATGGCCATCAACCCCGCCAGACAGGCGAAAGTGGCTATTTTTGAAAAACTTGTCATAAATAATCTCCTAAGTTATTAGATATTAATGATTTTATGTAACGCAGAACCTTTTAACCGGCTCCATAAATCCATCTTACAGGAGAATTGTGACAGTTTGATTAACCTTTTATGAAGGATTTGTGACAATTGTCTAAATTCGTCGTTGCGAGGAGCCGAAGGCGACGCGGCAATCCAGTTTAAGCGCCGTGGGCGCGGTATAGAATCTATTGCGCCGCAGACGCGGCACGCTAGGTTGCTTCGGCTTCGCCTCGCAATGACGCATTACGTCTGCCACCTTTCCACGCTCTGCACCACTTCCTTGGCGCGCAGGTTGGCGATGATGTTGTTGAGATGTTTCAGGTCGCGCACCTGGATGTCGATTAAAATCTCGAAGAAATCGATCGAGCGGTTGATGATTTTGAAATTGCTGATGTTGCCCATTTCCTTGGCGATGACCTGGGTGACGGTGGCCAGCGCCGCCGGTTCGTGGCTGACATGGGCGTGGATGCGGCCGACATGCGTGGCGTCGCTCTGGTCGCGTTCCCAGGCGACGTCGATCCAGCGCTCCGGCGCGTCGGAATAATTCTCCAGCGTCTCGCAATCCATGGTATGGATGGTGATGCCCTTGCCGGTGGTGACGATGCCGACGATGCGGTCGCCGGGGATGGGGTGGCAGCAGCCGGCGAAGTGAATGGCCATGCCGGGGATCAGCCCCTTGATCGGCATCGGCGCGCTGGTGCCGCTTTCTTTTTTCTTGCGGAACGGCTTGGACAGACTCGATAGTAAACCGCTGCCGCTGGCCTGTACCGGTTTTTTCTGGCCGAGCACCACCTCCATTACCTGCTGGCGCGAAATCAATCCCTCGCCGACTTCGGCCAGGACATCTTCCACCGTTTTTTTGTTGAATGTCGGCAGGTGCGGCTCGACCATCGACTCGACGAATTCCTCGCCTTCCTGTTTGAAGGTTTTGGCGAGGATGGCACGGCCGAGATTGACATATTCGTTGCGCTGGGACGTGCGCACGTATTTGCGCACTTCGCTTTTCGCCTTGCCGGTGACGACGAAGCGCTCCCAGCTGGGGCTGGGCGTTTGCGTTTTGCTGGTGATGATGTCGACCTGGTCGCCGTTTTTGAGCTTGGTGCGCAGCGGCACGATGCGGCCGTTTATTTTCGCGCCGACGCAGGTGTCGCCGACGCCGGAATGCACGGCATAGGCAAAGTCCACCGGCGTCGCGCCGCGCGGGAAGGCGAGGATATCACCCTTGGGTGTGAAACAGAAGACCTGGTCGTGGTACATCTCCAGTTTGGTATTCTCCAGAAATTCTTCCGGGTTGGACGATTTTTCGAGAATGTCGAGCAACTCGCGTATCCAGCGGAATTGCTTGCCGTCCTTGATGGCGTGGCTTGCCTGTTTATAAGCCCAGTGTGCGGCCAGGCCGTATTCGGCGATTTCGTCCATCTCCTGCGTGCGTATCTGGATTTCGACGCGCTGCTGGCCGGGCCCGAGCACGGCGGTGTGCAGCGACTGGTAGCCGTTGGATTTAGGCGTTGAAATATAATCTTTGAAGCGGCCGGGGATGGTGTGCCATTCGGCGTGGATGACACCCAGCGCCTGATAGCACTCGGCAATATTGGCGACGACGATGCGCAAGCCGCAGATGTCGGAGAGTTGCTCGAACTCCATGTTCTTGCTTTCCATTTTCTTCCAGATCGAAAACGGCTTTTTCTCGCGGCCATAGATTTGCGCGGCGGGCAACCCGGCTTCGGCCAGTTTCTGGCGGATGACGGAAACCGTTTTTTCCAGCTCGGCGGCGCCCTGTTCGCGCAGGAAATTAAGCCGCTTGATGACCGATTCGCGCGCTTCCGGATAAAGCTCAGCAAAGGCTAAATCCTGCAATTCGTCCTTCAAATTCCTCATGCCGATGCGCTCGGCCAGCGCGGCGTAAATCTCCACCGTTTCGCGGGCGATGCGCTGGCGTTTTTCCGGCGACTTGATGAATTTCAGCGTTTCCATGTTGTGCAAGCGGTCGGCGAGCTTGACCAGCAGCACGCGCAGATCCTCGCTCATGGCGATGAGCAGCTTGCGGAAATTCTCCGCCTGGTTCAGGTTTTCCGACTTGCCTTCGAGACGCGACAATTTGGTTACGCCATCGACGAGGTTGCGGATTTCCTTGCCGAAGCTGGCTTCGATGTCGTCGAGCGTCACCTCGGTATCCTCGACGGTATCGTGCAGCAGGGCGGTGACAATGGAGGCGGTGTCGAGCTTGTATTGCGTGAGCTTATAAGCAACTTCCACCGGGTGCGAGAAATAGGGATCGCCGGAGGCGCGTTTCTGCGCGCCGTGCGCTTTCATGGCGAAGACATAGGCGCGGTTGAGCATGTCCTCGTCGGCATCGGGATCGTAGGACTTGATTTTTTCAACCAGTTCGTATTGGCGGATCATGCTATTTATCGTTTATTGCTCATGGTTTATGAAGGCATCCAAAATCCCTCTATAGCTATATGGTTTATTATCTACTAAAGGCAAGCAACGGGCAACGAGCAACCAAGAATGTTTTAACATGGAACATCGCACGGCATTTAGTTAAATTTCATTTAGCTTTTACCCCAATAACCGGCTGAATTGCTGGCGCTTTTAGCCGATATTATTTAACGGTTTCTTAAGCATACACCCCTTATCATGGTTTTAACTTGGAGAAGTATGCTCATGTCGAGACGTACGCTGTTGTTGCTGATTGCCGGAATCATTGCGGCGTTCACTGCTTTATCGGTGAAGAGTCGCCTGTCGCAGGCGCCGGTGGAAGCGCCGGTGGTGCAGCAGGCCGCACG
>Ga0207022_10028_pt1 | contig 40950 bp, 38 predicted proteins | sample Alteio_BWMinCont_46_FD_153307 | JGI IMG/M metagenome (GOLD analysis project Ga0207022, IMG submission 153307) | Enriched cells from forest soil in Barre Woods Harvard Forest LTER site, Petersham, Massachusetts, United States -... | ecosystem: Environmental > Terrestrial > Soil > Temperate forest >... | reverse complement strand
ACCGGCGCATCGGCGCGCTGGCTGGGTATTCCCAGCGAGCAGAAATTTCAGGGATTCGGCATTTCCGCCTGCGCGACGTGCGACGGATTTTTCTTTAAAGGAAAAGAAGTGGTCGTATTCGGCGGCGGCAATAGTGCCGTCGAGGAGGCGCTGTACCTGGCCAACCTCGCCAGCAAAGTCACGCTCATCCACCGCCGCGATTCCTTGCGCGCCGAGAAAATCGGGCAGGAGCGGTTGTTCAAGAATCCGAAAGTGTCGGTGATCTGGGATAGCGTGGTAGAGGATTTTTTGGGCACCGAGAACCCGAATTCACTGACCGGCGTGCGCCTCAAAAACGTGAAAACCGGAGCGGTCACCGAGTTTAAAACCGACGGCGCCTTCATCGCCATCGGCCACAATCCTAATACGGAATTGTTCAAGGGTGTCATCACCATGGACAGCGATAATTACATCGTCACCACGCCCGGCAGCACGAAAACCAATGTGGCGGGCGTTTTTGCGGCAGGCGACGTGCAGGACAAGATCTTCCGCCAGGCCGTGACCGCCGCGGGGAGCGGATGCATGGCGGCGCTGGAGGCGGAGAAGTTTTTAGCGGGGCATTGATCAGGTGCGGTTTGCTCCGGCTACTTTTGCCATATCTGCTCTGATCTGTTTCTCAATAATTGTATGAAGGGCGGCTTTTTCTTCATCGTTCATTTTGCCACCAATTTCTCTCAATCTGGCTTCTAAACGGGTGCTAATGACGGCATCTTTCAAATGTTTTTCAAAATGCGGTTGCGTCGGATCGATGGTAAAATAATGAGTGGTCTCAGTATGCTCTGATATACGTGAATAATGAGAAGAATCCCATCCACAATCAGGGCTTAGGGTATTATCGATAGTTTCGGCAGGCCTAGTTTGTTGATTCGATTTATATTCAAACTGGATGCCTGCGGCGATAAGCGTATTGCGTAACCATTCCCCAAAAGACATGGTTTTTTCATGATCCTGATAGTGGGTATCTGAACTGGTTACATGCAAAAGCCCGTTTGTATTTTGTTGGATTGTATTCTGCGTCAATTCCTTTAACAGTGCTTCAACCTGCGGAGTAATTGCCTTTTCACGGCTTTTGTGGAGTTCTTTCTCCAGATTTGACTGTGCTTGATCCGCTTGCTTTTGCAAAGTTTTAATCGACTTGCTCATAACATTTCCTCCAAATAATTAAGTAAGATAAGTATAACACTTAAATTTTGGATAAATGTTAAAGTTTTGTTACAAATTAGTTAAATTCTAGGTCAGTTCCCCACACACCCTCTTAATCCGCGCCATCGCCTCGGTGAGTAGCGTTTCACTGGTGGCATAGGAGATACGGAAATAGCCGCCCATGCCGAAGGCGCTGCCGGCGACCACGGCGACCAGCGCTTCTTCCAGCAGGTAATTGCAGAATTCGGTGCAGCTGGTGATGGCCTTGCCCTGCGGCGTCTTTTTATGGAGAAGCCCTTTCATGCTCGGAAACACATAAAATGCGCCTTCGGGCTTGAGGCAGTGCAAGCCCGGGATGGCATTTAAACTATCCACCACCAGATTGCGCCGCGCGGCGAAGCTCTTTTTCCAATCTTGCAAAAATTCCTGTGGACCGTTCAGCGCTGCCACCGCCGCCGCCTGGCTGATCGAGCAGGGGTTCGACGTGCTTTGCGACTGGATATCGGCGATGGCGGTGATGAGTGCCTTCGGGCCGCCGGCATAGCCCAGCCGCCAGCCGGTCATGGCGTAGGCTTTCGACATGCCGTTGACGGTGAGCGTGCGCTCATACAGTTTCGGCTCGATTTGCGCGATGGTGGAAAACTGGAAGCCGTCATAGCTTAGATGTTCGTAAATATCGTCTGACAGAATCCATACCTGCGGATGTTTCAGCAACACGTCGGCCAGCGCGCGCAATTCCTTTGCCGTATAGGCGCCGCCGGTGGGGTTGGACGGCGAATTGAGGATCAGCCATTTGGTCTTCGGCGTGATGGCTTTTTCCAGCGCTTCGGGCCGGAGTTTAAACCCGTCTTTTTCGGCGCAGGAAACGGCGACGGGCGAGCCTTCCGCGAACAAGGCCATGTCGGGGTAGGACACCCAGTAGGGAGCCGGGATAATGACCTCATCTCCTGCATTAAGAGTCGCCAGCATCACATTGAAAATTATCTGTTTTGCGCCGCATCCGGCAATGATTTGATTGGGTGCGTAGTCCAGCCCGTTTTCGCGCTTGAATTTATCGCTGATGGCCTTTTTCAACGCCGGGGTTCCGGCGACGGGAGTATATTTTGTTTCGCCGCGTTTGATGGCGGCGATGGCGGCGTCCTTGATGTGATCCGGCGTGTCGAAATCCGGCTCGCCCGCGCCCAGCGCGATGACATCTTTTCCAGCGGCCTTGAGTTCAGCGGCCTTGGCGGTGACGGCCAGCGTCGGCGAGGGTTTGACGAGATTTAAGCGAGCGGCGAGAAACATGCGATTAATTTACGGCAAACTCTCCACATCCACAAGCACAGTTTGATTCTTCGGTAGTGGAAAATTGATGCCGGGCGGGTTGCCGCGCATGGTTTTCTGGAAGGCGGGCGGCACGACCAGGGTGCGCATCTCACCGCGCGGCATTCCGATGACGCCCTGCTCCAGCCCCAGGAATACCTCGGATTTTCCCGGGGTGAAGGTCAGGTCTTTAGTAGAAAAAAGTTTTTTGCCGTCAAGGCTCCATAGTGTCACCCGCACGGTGGCCGCTTCACCGCAAAGGATGGGTGCGCCATTTCCAGCGGCGACGGTGGCGATGCGGTAGGGCGTGGCGGCGGCGTCCGGCAGGCCGGGGGTGGCGTCCAGCAATTCAACTTCGAAGCGTATCAGTGCGTTCGCCGGGATGTTTTCCCCGATGCCGCCGGCCATATTAGGCGGCGAAAACAGGCTGCGTTTGCCGCCTTTTTTCATGCCGACGACGCCCTGTTCGAGCGCCGGCGCTGCCTTGCCTTCGCCGATGCGGAAGGCAAGCGTCTGGCCGCCGTCGACAGGCTTGTCCTCACCCATGTAAGTCTGGTAGGCAATGGTCACTTCCTGGCCGCAGACCGCGGGTGTTCCCGTGCCGGGCGCGATGTCCTTGATGCGCAGCGCCGCGCCGTAGCGCGGGAAGATGGCGTTTTTATAGTCGTCGAGGTTGAGCAGCCTGGTGGGATTCAGGTTTTCGGCGGCGGCATGAACCGCTTCGTGGATGGTGCCGGGCGCGTCGGGCGCGCCTTTGTGTAGGTTGCCGATGAGCGCCAGCCCCAGGAATCCGAGCAGCGCCCATTTCAGCCAGTCAGGCATTGGCTCGCGGTCGCGTTTTTTTCTACGGAAGAACATGGGCGCTTATGTATTGAATCGGAAATGCAGCACATCGCCATCCTGTACCACATATTCCTTGCCTTCCAACCGGAATTTCCCGGCTTCCTTGGCGCGCGCCTCGCCGCCCAACGTGACGTAATCGGCGCAGGCGATGGTTTCGGCGCGGATGAAGCCTTTCTCGAAGTCGGTATGGATGACGCCCGCCGCCGCCGGTCCCTGCGTGCCGCGCACGATGGTCCAGGCGCGGGCCTCCTTGGGGCCGACGGTGAAATAGGTGACGAGGTCGAGCAGCGAATAACCGGCGCGGATGATGCGCGCCAGCCCGGTTTCCTTTAAGCCCAGCGACGACAGGAATTCCTGCTTATCCTGGGCCGTCGGCAGCATGGCGATTTCCGCTTCGATGCGCGCCGAGATAACGACGCATGGCGCATGGCGCTTCTTCGCCATCTCTTCGATTTTGGCCGACATCGCATTGCCCGAAGCGGCGCTGGCCTCATCGACATTGCAGACGAACATCACCGGCTTGGAGGTGAGCAATTGCAGCGCTTGTAATGATTTCGGCTCGATTCCGGCCGCCCGCGCCGGTTTGCCTTCATTCAAAGTTTTGAGCACGCGCTCCATGACGGTGATTTGCTCGATCGATTCCTTATCGCCGCCCTTGGCTTTTTTCTGCGAATTGGGCAGGCGCTTTTCGATGCTCTCGAGGTCGGCCAACACTAATTCGGTTTCGACGATGTCGGCATCGCGCATGGGGTCGATGCTGGTTTCGACGTGGGTGACGTTGCCGTCCTCGAAGCAGCGCAGCACATAAATGATGGCATCGACCTCGCGGATGTGCGACAGGAACTGGTTGCCCAAACCCTCGCCCTTGCTCGCGCCGCGCACGAGGCCTGCGATGTCGACGAATTCAAGCTGCGTCGGGATGATCTGCGCCGACCCGGCGATGGCGGCGAGTTTTTCCAGCCGTTCATCCGGCACGGAAACGCGCCCGACATTCGGCTCGATGGTGCAGAACGGGTAGTTGGCCGCCTCCGCCTGCTGCGTGGACAGCAGCGCGTTGAACAACGTCGATTTCCCGACGTTGGGTAGGCCGACAATGCCGCATTTAAAGCCCATAATTATTCCTTCGTCGCCAACGCAATCTTACTCATAAACTTCGCCTCATCGCCTTGCAAAAGCAACCCGATATGCTTCGAGATTTCGCCAATCATCAATTCCACCATCGGTTTTTCCGCCTTGCGGAAATCCGAAAGCACGTAATCGGTTACCATATCTTTGTCACCGGGATGCCCGATGCCGAGGCGGATGCGCAGGTAGTCTTTGCCCAGATGCGCGTCCAAACTTTTCAGGCCATTATGCCCGCCGTTGCCGCCGCCGCGCTTGACGCGGAGTTTGCCCAGCGGCAGGTCCAGCTCGTCGTGAATTGCGATGATATGATCCGGCGGGATTTTGTAAAACCGCGCCGCTTCCGCTGCCGGGCCGCCGGAGGTGTTCATATAGCCCAGCGGCTTGAAGGCGTAGACTTTCTGCTTGCCGATGACGCCTTCACAAATGCTGCCGCCGAATTTTTTCGCCGGTTTGGAAAAGCCGTAATCGGCGGCGATGCGGTCAACGGCCATGAAGCCGATATTATGCCGGTTGCCGGAATATTCCGAGCCCGGATTGCCGAGGCCTATCAGTAAAAAAGGGGTCATGGGTTTCCTAATCCTGCGAGCGGCATTGCCGCTGCACAGGATCTACCAAGATCCTGTGCCTCGCCTTTGGCTCGCACAGGATTATGATTATACACTATTTTTTCTCAGGCTTCTTCCCGGCGTCCTTCTTGCCTTCTTCTTTCTTGGCGCCTTTGGCGTCGGCAGCGGGAGCGCCGGGAGCGGCAGCGCCAGCGGCAGGTGCGGCCCCAGGTGCAGCGGGAGCGCCCGGTGCGCCCGGCGTACCGGCAACAACGGCTGCGGCGTCGGCGGCTGCGACCGGCTTGACTTCCTCTTCCTCCGCCTTGCGTCCGGCGACGGTGGCGATGGTGAAGTTGCGCTTGATGACAGGGACGACGTCTTTAGGCAAGGTGACGTCCTTGACGTGTACGCTGCCGCCGATGTCGAGCCCCGCTATGCTGACCTCGATATGGGTGGGAATCGCTTCCGGCGCGCAGATGAATTCGATTTCGTGGCGCACGACGTTGAGCACGCCGCCGCGCTTCAGTCCCGGCGATTTATCCTGCCCGGAGAATTTGACCGGCACTTGAACGCGCAGGGTGATACCCGGCTCGATTTTGATGAAATCGACATGCTCGATGACGTCGGTCACCGGGTGGAATTGCAGGTCTTTCGGCAACGCCTTCACGGTTTTGCCGTCCACGGTAATATCGATCAGCCGCGAACGGAAACGCCCGCGCGCATATTCCATGGCGACTTCCTTGAGTGACAGCGCGATGGACATCGGCGCCTGGCCTTTGCCATAGAGGATGCCGGGGACTTTGCCCTCACGCCTGAGCGCGCGCGCGGCGCCTTTGCCGTGTGCGTCGCGGGCGGTGGCTTGCAGGATGCCGGTTTGTTTTTGTGGTTTGATTTTGGTTGCGGTGGTCATGATGATTACTCCTTATGATAATGGTCTGTTACTTTTTTCAATATTAGGTCCTAATCCGGCTGCTTTTGAGATACCTATGATATCATCCTGCGTAAGCATACCTTCCATCTGCAATGTTCCAAGTACATGGGAGACAATCTCCATATTACCTTCAACAGACAAAGTTGATATGTAAGGCGACTCACCCATAGGAAATCTCTCTCCCTTGCGAAAACGCTGCCACCATTCTTTTAGTTCCATGACTTCGCCATTATCGTCCATTAATTTTGAATCCAGCGATAATACGTACTCTATACTTGGGGATTCTGTGAGCTTACTCAACGCAACTTCAAGGGAGCTATAATACTTCCCCACCGTTTTTAAATCGGTGCCATGTGGTTTATCTTCTGTTTCAGATCCAGAACCCGCTTCCACCAAAGGCTTACGAATATATATTGTAATTTTTGCCTTTCCGTCATCGGTCGGCTTTCCACTTACAGTAACATTAGGGTTATCAGGAAGGTAATCAAACGGCTGCATGGTTATTTTCCTAATCAAACAAGCTCGACACGCTTGTCTCGTCGCTGATGCGCTTGACGGCTTCGGCCAGCAGCGGGGCGATGGAGACGACGCGGATGTTTTTAGCTTTTTTCACTTCGCCGGTGGTCATGATGGTGTCGGTGATGACCAGCGACGTCAGCAGCGATTTTTCTACGCGCTCGATGGCCTTGCCGGAGAGTACGCCATGCGTGACATAAGCGGCGACGGACGATGCACCGGCTTTTTTTAAAGCCGCCGCGGCGTTGCAGATGGTTCCGGCGGAATCGACCAGATCGTCGAACAGGATGCAGTCGCGCCCCTCGACGTCGCCGATGATGTTCATCACCTCCGAAGCGCCCGCTTTTTCGCGGCGCTTATCGACGATGGCGAGGTCGGCATTCAGGCGCTTGGCCAGGCCGCGCGCGCGCACGACGCCGCCGACGTCGGGCGAAACGATCATGATATTGTCGGATTTTTTGTAATGCTCCTTGATGTCTTTCACGATCACCGGCGCGGCATATAAATGGTCGAGCGGGATGTCGAAAAATCCCTGGATTTGCCCGGCGTGCAGGTCGATGGTCAACACGCGGTTGGCGCCCGAGGCGGTGATGATGTTGGCCACCAGCTTGGCCGAAATCGGCGTGCGCGGCCCGACTTTGCGGTCCTGCCGCGCATAGCCGAAATAAGGAATCACGGCGGTGACGCGCTTGGCCGAGGCGCGTTTCAGCGCATCGAGGCAGACCAAGAGTTCCATGATATGGTCGTTGGCGGGATAGGAGGTGGACTGGATCAAAAACACGTCTTCGCCGCGCACATTCTCATGGATTTCGGCGAACACTTCCATGTCGGCGAAACGCTTGACGGTGGCGTTGGTCAGCTTCATGCCGAGATAGTCCGCCATCGCTTTGGCGAGAGGAATGTTGCTGTTGCAGGCGAGTAGTTTCATAGCAAACCTTCAGACAAAAAAAGAGGCTTCATTTGCATCGCTCCAAATGAATCCGGCCAATTAAACATGGCTTGGCTCCGCCGTCCGTTTCGATTAAGGCGCGCAGCATAGCGGGGGTTCGGGGGGAAGTAAACAAGGAATCGCATGATTTTGACAGTTTACATAGTTTTCCATTTCGGGTATTATTTATTCATAGGGAGTTATTATGCTGGAAAGTATTAAAGATTTTGATTTCAAAGCGTTATCCATAGACGAACGGACGCTGCTGGCGCATGATATTTGGGAAAGCGTCCGCGAGGAGACGGAGGCTTCGCCGCTTAGCCCTGAGCAAATGGCCGAGCTTGAGCGGCGTATTGCGGAATCCGACGCAGGCAGGGTAAAGCATATACCTTGGGAAGAGGTTAAGCAGAAGTTGCTTGCCCGCAAGCGTTTGTGACGCTCCCAGTTATATTTCAGCCGATTGCGGAATGCGATGTCGAAGATGCCGTTCGCTGGTACGATGATCAGCGGGCAGGGCTCGGCGATGATTTTATTCTCGATTTAGAAGAGCGATGCGCTCATATCGCCGAGCACCCCGAAATGTATCGGTGTCTGACCGGATCCGTGCGCCGGGTGGTGCTGCAAGGGTTTCCCTATGTCGTGCTATACCGGGTGTTTCCGGATAGCATTGAAATACTTGGTGTCATGGATTCGCGCCGTCATCCGGCACGAGCGAAACAACGCGCTAAAAATCTTCATTAGTTCACGCCCCCACCTGCTCCTTCTCACTCTCCCGCGTCATCGCATAGTCCTCCGCCCGGAAAACGTCGATGATGCGGCTGATTTCATAGTCGGTAGTGCCCAACAGTTTCAGTAGCGCGCCGCCCAGCTGCAGGCTGGTCTCGAACATTTCGGCGACGGCCAGGTTGGCGCCTGCGGTTTCGAGCTTCAGCACTTTTTCGATGTTTTTCGCCCGGGCGACGATGGGCAGGTCGCGGTTGATTTCGCGGATGGAGGCGATCGTCTGCAGAGCGACGCGTGTATCGCTGTGGGTGATAATGACGGCGCGGGCGCGGGCAATGCCCAGCGCGTTCAGCACATGCACGCGGGCGGTGTCGCCATAATAGACCGGCGCGCCGCTTTTGCGTTCCCGTGCCACGAGGAAGGAATCCATGTCGATGGCGACGTAGGGGATATTCTCGACTTCAAGCAAGCGGCCGACGGTGTGGCCGACGCGGCCGTAGCCGCTGATGATGACGTGATGGCTTAAATCCAGCGTTTCCTCGATCATGTTTTCCGGGCGCGAGATGGAATATTTTTCGAGCGCGAACGCGATCTTTTTACCCAATTGCGCCACCAGCGGCGTCAGCGCCATGCTGACGGTAATCACCACCAGCAACACCTGCAGCAGCGAAGGATCGAAAATGCCCTGCGTTCCAGCCAGCGCGAACAAAATGAAGGCGAACTCGCCGCCCTGCGACAGCAGGAAACCGGCGTGGATGGCGGTGGACAGCGAGAAGCCGAACAGGCGGCACAGCGCCATGATGATGAGCGACTTGCTGGCCATGAGCGCGACGGTCAGGCCGATGATGCTGCCGAAGCGATCGCGCAGCATGTCGATATTGAGCGACATGCCGACCGTCATGAAGAAGAGTCCGAGGAATAATCCCTTGAAGGGCAGCACGTCGGATTCGACCTGCGGCTTGAATTCGGTTTCGGCGATGAGGAGTCCGGCCATGAAGGCGCCCAGCGCTGGTGACAGCCCGGCCAGGCTGGTGATAAGCGCCACGCCGAGGACGACGAACATGGCGGTGGCGGAAAACAGTTCGGTGTTTTCCAGCGAGGCGATGAAGCGGAAAAACGGGCGCAGCAGCAATCGCCCGGCGATGAAAATAAAGGTGAGGCACAGGCTGGCTTTGAAGAACGCATCGGTAAGCGCGGCGGCGAGAGGCTTGCCCTGCTCGCCCAGCAGTGAGACGAACACGAGTAGCGGGATGACGGCAAGGTCCTGCAGGATAAGTATGGCCAGCGACAGCCGCCCGACCTGCGACGATTTTTCGCCCTGCTCGGCGATGACCTGCAAAACGATGGCGGTCGAGGACAGCGCCAATCCGCCGCCGATGACGATGGCGGCGTCGGCATGTCCGCCCACGCCTAGGAAAAACAGCGCGAACAATCCCGCCGTCACCAGCACCTGCGCGCCGCCGAATTCGAAGACGTGATGGCGCATCCCGCGCAGGCGTTCAAAGGAAAGCTCCAGCCCGATCAGAAATAGCAGGAAGATGATGCCGAACCCGGCGATGCCCGCCGTCGCCTCGACGTTGCCGATCAGCCCCAGGCCGAACGGGCCGATGGCCGTGCCCGCCGCCAGGTAGCCGATGACCGGGCTTAAGCGTATGACGCGGCACACCGCTACGCTCAACACGGCGGCGCAGAGCAGGATGACGATTTCAAGCAGTGGGGCGGAGGCGTGCATGAGGGCAGCTTATATAATGAGAGGCTGAAGAAAGCATAAACCGTGCCGCAGACAATAGCAATTTTCTCTAGGAAATTTTTTCCTACATTGCGATGATTTTGAGGTTTTGCCGGTGTTATTGTGCACAGTAGCGCCCGAGCGGCGCCGCAGAAATAAAGGAAGCATTAAAGCTAAGCCTTTGCTCATCAATAACTTATAAAATATTATTATAAATCAATATATTATGTTTATGCCTGTTTTTTAGGCAATAAGGGTCAACGCTAGGCTTCTCCTCTATTTTATGTAGGATTTATGCGGTTGCCAACAGCATTATCCACAAGCTTAGTGGATTACTTTTGAAACGTTGAAAATGCTGCCGTTACGATTACATTGAGCTTATGGACCAATCACCGGAATCTCTCGCCGCAGGCCGCAACATCATCAGGCGTTACAGCGACGGCCTGCCGGGATCGCCGGGCGTTTATCGCATGATCGATGCGGGCGGCAACGTGCTGTATGTCGGCAAGGCGAAGCATCTCAGGAACCGCGTCTCGTCGTATGTCAACGTCGCGGCGCTGGGTGCGCGGATGCAGGTCATGATCGCGCAGACGGCCTCGATGGATATTGTAACGACGCGCTCGGAGGCCGAGGCGCTGCTGCTTGAAGCCAACCTGATCAAAAAATTTTCGCCGCGCTATAATATTTTGCTAAAGGACGACAAATCCTTTCCCTTCATTTTTTTCTCCGGCGACCATGAATTTTCTCGGCTATCCAAGCATCGTGGCGCCAAGACCAAAAAAGGAAAATATTTCGGGCCGTTCGTTGCCGCCGGGGCGGTGGGTGAGACGATCACGCTACTCGAAAAAGCCTTCCTGCTGCGCTCATGCTCCGACAATATTTTCAAAAACCGCACGCGGCCGTGCATGTTATACCAGATCAAGCGTTGTTCTGCGCCCTGCGTCGGCAAGATAAAAAAAGACGATTATGACGGGTTGGTGGCGCAGGCGCAGGCGTTCCTCTCGGGTAAAAGCCGCCAGGTTCAGGAGGCGCTGATTGCCCACATGCAGAGCTTAAGCCTCAAGATGCATTACGAAAAAGCGCGCATCATCCGCGACCGCATCCGCGCGCTGGCGCAAGTGCAGCAGCATCACGTCGCCCTCGGCGATGCCGACATCATTGCCGTGGCGCGCGAGCGTAACGTCTGCTGCATCCAGCTGTTTAGCTACCGCGCCGGGATTAATTACGGCAACCGCACCTGGTTTCCCGTGGGCGCGGCGCAGGCGGACGATGCCGAAATCATCCGCAATTTCATCGGCCAGCATTACCAGTCGCATCCCGCCCCGGCGTTGATCCTGACCAGTGCCATGCTCGAAGAGGCGGCGTTGCTCGAAGAAGCGCTGCGGATGAGCAGCGATTACAAAATCGACATCGTGCATCCGCTGCGCGGCGACAAGCGCGAGGCGGTGGAGCAGGCGTTGCGCAATGCCCATGAGGCATTGGCGCGGCATCTGTCGGTTCATGCGACGCAGGCGGCGGTGCTGGAAGGCGTGCAAAAACTCTTCGGCCTCGATGAGGTGCTAGAGCGCATCGAGGTCTATGACAACAGCCATATCAGCGGGACACACCCGGTCGGCGCCATGATCGTCGCCGGGGCGGAAGGGTTCATCAAGAATGAGTATCGCAAGTTCAATATCAAGCGCGAGGACATGACGCCCGGCGACGACTATGCCATGTTGCGCGAGGTGCTGACACGGCGATTCAAAAAATTGCAGGAGATGGACGGCGATGTTAAAATGCCCGACCTGGTGCTGATCGACGGCGGGGCAGGGCAGGTGAGCGCGGCGGCGCAGGTGTTCGCCGACCTTGGTGTGCAGGGCGTGTGTTACGTCGGCATCGCCAAGGGGCCGGATCGCAATGCCGGGCGCGAGCAGTTTTTCGTGCCGGGCAAGGAACCGTTCCAGTTGCCCGAGAACGACCCGGTGCTGCATTTTCTGCAACGGCTGCGCGACGAGGCGCATCGTTTCGCCATCGGTGCCCATCGCGACAAGCGCAGCAAGACGATGCATCAATCGGAACTCGACGCCATCCCCTTCATCGGGCCGGGGCGCAAAAAAGCGCTACTGCATCATTTCGGTTCGGCCAAAGCCGTCGCCGCCGCCGGGATTGAGGATATTCAAAAAGTCGAGGGCATCAGTAAATCCACCGCCAAGGTGATTTACGAATATTTTCACGGGGAGTAGAAGACGAGAAGTCGAGAATGCGAGAAGTCGAGAAACAAAAAATCGGGAAGCCGATTTCTCGACTTCCCGACTTCCAGTCTTCTCGACTTCTAAGTATTAAGCCGAAGCTTTTTTCTTGGCAGTCGCCTTGCTGGCGGCGCTGCTGATTTCTTCCAGGCTTTCGGCGGCGCGCTTGTTGAGCACGTCGAAGGCTTCGAAGCTGAACTTGGTGGCGGTTTCGGTGATTTCGCGCAGGTTGGACAGCGTCGTCTCGAAAATCGACTTGGCCAGCTCGCTCTGCTTGGCGATGTTGTTTTCCGGGCTGCCGCCGGTCAGCATGTCTTTCGACGCCTTCAGCATGTCCTCGACGTTCTCGCGGATCACTTCGGCCTGGCGGCGGGAAATGGCCTGCGCACCCTCGGCGACGACCTGGTTGGCTTCCGAAAACGCTTCGATATTGCGGCGTTGCGTTGAAAACAACTGGTTGAAATCAAAAGAATTTTTGAAAAATTCAGCAAAATTGTAATTGGCGGTCATAAGTCTCTCCGTGGTGGTTGGTTTAGTGTCACAACAAGTAAATCGGGAGGCATCATGGCAGAGACAAAATCAGGAGTCAAGCACTTTTTGTGCGTTGCAACATGGCGCTTCGCGCCCGTTATCAAATGTCAAAGTGCAAATGTCAATTTATTTGCCCTTTGTCATTTGCCATTTGACATCTCCATTGATCGCCGGACTGCTGCCGATACCGCCTCTTTCACCAGCGTTTCCAGCGCACCGTCTTTCATCAATATTTTTAGCGCCGCCTCGGTGGTGCCGCCGGGGCTGGTGACGTTTTTGCGCAGCTGCTCGAAACCCTCGGCGCTCTGTCCGGCCAGCGCCAGGCTGCCATGAACGGTCTGCATGGCGAGCGTTTTCGCCATGGCTTCCGGCAATCCGGCGGCGACGCCCGCCTTGGTTAGCGCATCCAAAAATAAAAATACATAAGCCGGGCCGGAGCCGGAAAGCGCGGTGACGGCATCCATCAGCGATTCATCGGTGAGCCACTCGACCTTGCCCACGGCCTGCATCAATTGCGTGGCGAGGTTACGGGCGGAGGCGGGCAGCGTATCCGCCGCATAGAGAACGCTCATCGACTCGCCGACCAGCGCCGGGGTGTTGGGCATGGCGCGGACGACATGGGCATGTTCGCCCAGCGCTTTTTTGAAAAACGCCGTGTCCTTTCCGGCGGCGATGGACATATATAATGGCTTGGCGGCGAAGCGGGTGCGATATTCAGGCAAGATTTTTTCAAGCTCCTGCGGCTTGACGGCGAAGACGATAATATCGGGATGATAATCCTGCGGCAGCGCGGCGAGATTTTTGTGCCATTTTCCCTCCGCATTCGGTTCGATGACATCAAAGCGATAATCGGGGAATTGGGTCTTCCAACGTGTCAGCAGTGCGCCGCCCATTTTACCTGCGCCTACGAGAAGAATGGTTATGGGTTGATGGTCATGGGTCATGGGTAATATCTATATCATGACTGTCAGCGCAATCACAACCCATGACTAATGACTCATGACCAATGACGAAGCTAAGCCTCCGCAATCGTCTCGAACAGCGAAATCTGCAGCGCTTCGGCGGGGGATTTGCCGCCCCAGACGACGGACTGGAACGCCGGGTAGAAGCGTTCGCATTCCTCGATAGCATGGTCGACCAGTTCCTGCAGATGTTCGGCGGTGGTGCCGGCGCCGTCGCGCAGCAGCAGCGAATGGCGGAACGTCACCGCGAAATCTTCCGAGTCGATGTCGAAATGCCCGAGCCACATTTTTTCGTTGACGATGGCCAGCAGCGAATGCACCCGCGGCAGCGACTGCTTCGGTAATTTGCTGTCGAGCGCGCAGTTCAGCGACAGCCCGCCGGAATCTTCCTGCCAGGTGAACCACAGGCGGTAGTTGCACCACACGCCGCTGACTTCGGCGATCAGCTCGCCGTCGGCCGGGCGATCGAACACCCAGTCGCGGTCCATGATCACCAGCTCGGCGAGATCAAGCGGATTTTTATCATCCATCATCACATCGGTTTTGATCTGCAGCGATGCCATCGTGATCTCTCCTTCGTTAAATCCTGCGAAGCGCGAAGCGATTGCGCAGGATCATATTCAATTCAATTTCCTCGTATGATCCTGCGCTGACGCTGACGCGTCCCGCAGGATTTATCCGGAGCCGGAATCGTCGGCCATTTGCCTCGGATTGAGCGCGCATCCTTGCACGGAATTTTGTGAAAAGCCATTACTTTAAGGAAGGGTGAACGGAATTTATTTTAGTGAAGAAAATCAAATGGTTATTTAGATATACCTCAAATAAGCTACATTAAGGATTTATTCGGCAGGAATCTTGGCAAAAAACCCCTTCCATGACCCATCGTCCGGAAGGGGTTAATGCTTAAAGCCTAGACTGCGCCTTTGCCTCCAGAACGTCCCTGCGAATATTCTGCGACGGCAGCCCGAATGTTAAATAAATCTGATTCAGCAAATGCGTGTGCCACTGGTTTATCCAGGCCAGTGCCGGAAGCGATGTCCTCGGCAAGCTGTTCTATATATTGTTGATTAAGCCGATCAAAATGACCGCTCGAGCTATTAAATGCACGGACTCTTTCTTGAACGCGTTTTGCACGTTCCCCCATTATTACTTCACCTGCTACTATATAACGCAAATCCAAGTACGCTGCCTTCTTTTCTTCTGAATCAAATAGTTGTAATAGTTTTGGACTTAATTTTTCCTCAAGCGCTTTGACTAGTCTTTCATTTTTTGGCGAGTTATCTTCTTCTAATACCATTGTTCCAAGTTCCTGTGTCATTGTCTGTCTCCTAAATGATTTGTTTGCTGTGCGTTCAGTGCGCTTTAGGACATTAGCCGCCGACAGAGAAAAGTTAAGTGAAGGTTTTGTGACAATTTTGGGATAGCGGGTTACTCTTTTTCAAGCTTATCCAGCCGTTTCTTTATTTCTTCCTGTTCCGCCCGTGACTTAGCCAGCATTCCCTGCACGGCGTCAAACTCTTCTTTGGTGACCAGGTTCATTTTCTGCAGCAGTTTTTCCATCTGCCTGCCGACCATGTCCTCGATCTCGCGCTTCATGTCCAGCAGCCCGCCCGCCGCGCCGCCGGCCAGCCTGGCGATATCCTCGAAAAATTTGTTATCTTTCTGCATCTTATTCCACCTTCCCTAAATTAACTCTTATTAAACGCCGCCAATGTATCATATATAGAGGAGAAATCATCATGAAAACCATCCTGGTGACCGGCGGCGGGGGCTTTATCGGCTCCAACCTGGTGGCGGCGCTGCTGGAGCGCGGCACGCACCATATAGTAGTGTGCGATACGTTCGGCGATCACGACAAATGGCGCAATTTGCGCAAGCATTTTTTCGCCGAGATCATCATGCCCGAGCAATTGTTCGACTGGCTGGAGGGCAACCACCCGCAGCTCGACGTTATTTATCATTTAGGGTCGATTTCCTCGACGGTGGAGAAAAATCTCGACCTGATACTCCGGCATAATTTTTCGCTGTCGCTGCAATTATGGCGCTGGTGCGTCGCACATGGCGCGCGGTTGATTTATGCCTCGGCGGCGGCGACTTATGGCGGCGGCGAAAACGGCTTCGACGACAGCATCGACCTCGCCTATATGAAAAACCTCAAGCCGCTATCCGGCTACGGTTGGAGCAAGCATCTGTTCGACATGCACGTGGCGACCGCCTTCGCGCGCGGCGAGGCAAAGCTGCCGCAATGGGTAGGCTTGAAATTCTTCAACAGCTATGGCCCCAACGAATACCACAAGGACGACCAGAAAAGCGTCATTGCGAAAATGGCGCCGCAGGCGATCCAGGGCGCGGCGGTGCGGCTGTTCAAATCCTACGACAAGAAATATCCCGACGGCGGCCAGAAGCGCGACGTGATTTACGTCAAGGATACCGTGCGGGTTATGTTATGGCTGCTCGACCATCCGGGCGTGTCCGGCCTGTTCAACCTCGGCACCGGGCAGGCGCGCACCTTCAACGACATGGCCAAGGCCATCTTCTCCGCCATCGAGCGCAAGCCCAACATCCATTACATCGACATGCCGGAGGGCCTCGTACATAACTACCAGTATATCACCGAGGCAAAAATGGACCGCCTGCGCGCCGCCGGCTACACCGAGCCGTTCACCCCACTGGAAGCCGGCATCAAGGATTTCGTGCAGAATTATCTGGTGAAGGACGATCCGTATTTGTAGGGCTATCTCGCTTGGTGAAAATGCCTGTCTTTAAAAATTTGTACCGGCGCTACATCCGTTATTGTCCCGTCTTCGCGTAAGGTTGCCTCCAGAATTCCGAGGCCGTCGTTTTCGACTGCGATTTCGGTCACCGCACCGCTATTGTGGTATAAAATGCCTTCTTTTTCATGATTATCGAACTTGATGTGGGTATGCCCGAAAAATACATGTTTTACCCAATCGATGGTGAATGGCATGATTTTGCCTTCATGAAGATAGTGGAAGTCCGGTTTACCGTCCCATTTTTTTAATTGCTGGTCCATGAGATCCGAAGCTGTCACGTGGTTCCTTGCGTATTTAACAACCTGGTGGCCCGGTCTTTCGATCATGTGAAGAAAATCCGTCCATTTATGAAATTTTTTGGCATCTTTTAAATCCGATTTTTCATATTGCGCGTCGGACTTGCCGCTCATCGGCAGGTGCGCATGTGTAAACAGCGCGTCTCCTATCCTGATCGCTTCCGCGTTCCATTCAAAATGGTGGGGATACAGGCGCTGCAGATCGTCCAGCTTATTCCTGAACGAATTGACGTCCTCATGATTTCCAAGAACCTTGTGGATGGTAACATGGGGATACCGTTCTAAAAATTCCTGGAGAAATGTCATTTCTCCTTTAATGACATTTTTAATTTTGTGGTAGGGGTCCTTCTGTTTGTTATCGAATTCTTTTTTCCAGTGATCCGTGCCTTTTCCCGCCAGGACGTCAAGCAGCCCTGCATATACTTTTACATGTTTGTTTCTGATGTAAAATAATTCGGCATTATCGCCCAGCAGGACGACATGATGGTAATTCCCGCTGGCCATCAAGGTAAGGATGCCGGCTTGATAGGCCGGGAAATCGGAAATTTTAGCGCCGCGATGCTCATCCGATATGATCAGGACCTTCTGCGGAAATTTCTTTTGTAATTTCCCGTTTTCTACTGTTTCGATAATGGCTGCTCGGTCGTTCATAATCATTTCGTGCAATGCTGATTTGTACAGGCATCCCTAATCCCGCGGCAGTTGCCGTCTTTTCCGGTCGGGGCGGACTTTGCGCTTTTGCTTGAAATCCTGCATACGCTGAACGATGTACTCATTGACGATGGTGCCCATGTCGTCCTCGACGCCGCGGTAATAATGGTCTGCTCCGGCGATGCGGCGGTAGGCGATGCGGGAATTATGCTGCGCGCCCAGCCGGTCGGCCAGCTTGGCGACGGCTTCCTCGGAGACGACGTCGTCCTTGTCGCCTTGGGTGACCAGCCCGGCGGCGGGGCAGGGCGAGAGGAAGGAAAAATCATAGAGATTGGCCGGCGGCGAGATGGCGACGAAGCCTTCGATTTCCGGGCGGCGCATCAGCAGCTGCAGGGCGATCCAGGCGCCGAAGGAAAAGCCGCTGATCCAGCAGGTCGGCGCGTCGGGATTCTGCTGCTGCAGCCAGTCGAGCGCCGTGGCGGCATCGGTCAACTCGCCGACGCCGTCGTCATATTTCCCCTGCGATTTGCCGACGCCGCGAAAATTGAAGCGCAATACCGAAAAACCGTTCTGCGCGAAGATGTGATAGAGCCGGTAGACGATTTTGTTATTCATGGTGCCGCCGTAGAGCGGGTGCGGGTGCAACACCAGCACCACCGGCGCACCCTTATGCTCGCTGGCGTGGTAGCGCGCTTCGATGCGCCCCTCGGAGCCGTTGATGATAATCTCTGGCATATTGCGTTGATTCCTAGTAATCTTTAAGAAGGTCGTAGTTATATTGAATTTGTAGTGCAATGTTCAAGAGAATAATCAACGACATCGATTCCGTCTTCGCCCGCGACCCGGCCGCCCGCTCGCGCACCGAGATTTTATTGTGCTATCCCGGCATCCACGCCCTGATTTTTCACCGGGCGTCCCATGGGTTATGGAAATGCCGCCTGAAGCTCCCGGCGCGGCTGTTGTCCACCATAAGCCGATTCATCACCGGCATCGACATTCATCCCGGCGCCACCATCGGCCAGCGTTTCTTCATCGACCACGGCATGGGTGTCGTCATCGGCGAAACCGCTACCATCGGCAACGATGTCACCATCTATCACGACGTCACGCTGGGCGGATCGTCGCCTGCCGATGATGCCAAGGGCAGCCTGCGCCATCCGCAGATCGGCAATAACGTCATCATCGGTGCCGGAGCGCAGTTGCTGGGGCCTATCAAGGTAGGGGATTTTGCGCGGATCGGGTCGAACGCCGTGGTGTTCAAGGATGTCGAGGCCGATACGACGATGGTGGGCATTCCGGCGCGCGCCGTCGTCGAAAAAGCGGCTCCCGACCATCACTTCGAAGCCTATGGCACGCCCAAGGACGAGGAGGCCGACCCGGTAGTCGCCTTGCTGGAGAAGCTGCGCAACGACGTGGCGAACCTGCGGATGCGCGTCACCGAGCTGGAGGCGGAGAACGCCGATCTGGCTGACAGCGCGAAGAAGTGGGAGAACAAATGATCCTCGGTACCAAAGCCCGTTATGCCGTCATGGCCATGGTCGAACTGGCCGGGCGCGAGGCGGGTGTGCCGGTCAAGCTGGAAGAGTTGGCCGAGGCGCAGGAAATCACCGTGCCTTATCTCGAACAGATTTTCAGCAAGCTGCGGCAGGGCGGACTGGTGACATCGGTGCGCGGCCCGGGCGGCGGCTATGCGCTGGCGCGCCCGGCGGAGGAAGTATGGATTTCCGACATTGTGCAGGCCGTCGACGAATCGCTGAAGATGACGCGCTGCGCCGGTCATAGCGACACCGGCTGCATGGCGACCAAGGCACGCTGCCTGACCCACGATTTATGGGAAGGCCTCGGCGCGCAGATTTATAATTACCTGCATTCGATTTCACTGGCGGATGTTCGTAAGGGAGGGATTAGGGATTCGGGATTAGGGACTAAGGAAAATCTTTTTACTAATCCCCAATCCCTAATGCCTAATCCCCGATGATCTACCTCGACTACAACGCCACCGCCCCCGTCCGCCCGGAAGCCATCGCCCGGATGCAGGAATTATTGGCAATGCCGCTCAACCCGTCGTCGGTGCATCGCTTCGGCTGCGAGGCGAAGAAATATCTTGAAAATGCGCGCAAGACCATCGCCGACGCCATCAGCGCCTGGCCGAATGAAATCATTTTCACCGCATCAGGCACCGAGGCCAATGCGATGGCTTTGCGCGGCATCGCCGGAAGACGGCTGATGGTGAGCGTGGTGGAGCATAGCTCGGTATTGCGGCAGACGTTGGACAGTGGACGGTTGACAGTTGACAGCATTTCACCGTCCACCATCTACCGTCCACTGTCTACCGTTCCCGTCACCTCCTCCGGCCTCATCGACCTTTCCGCCCTCGATGCGATGCTGAAAGGTGACGCGCCGGCGCTGGTTTCCGTTATGCTGGCCAATAATGAGACGGGGGTGATCCAACCTATCCGCGACGTTGCCGCCCTGTGCAAAAAACATGGGGCGTTGCTGCATTGCGATGCGGTGCAGGGCTTGGGAAAAATCCCGGTCGATTTCGGTGCGCTGGGTTGCGATATGATGACCATCAGCGGCCATAAATGCGGCGGGCCGGTGGGAGCTAGCGCGCTGGTGGTGCGCCGCGACTTGCCACTCACGCCGCTGCTGTCCGGCGGCGGGCAGGAGTTGGGACGCCGCGCCGGCACGGAAAACGTCGCCGCCATTGCCGGGTTCGCTATTGCGGTGGAGAAGATCGATTTTAGCCAGATGCGGCGATTGCGGGGGTGGTTGGATAAAGCGGAGCAGGAAATGTCAAATGTCAAAGGTCAAAGGACAAAAGATAATTTTGACATTTGTCCTTTGCCATTTGTTTTTGGCGCATCCGCCCCCCGCCTGCCCAACACCAGCTGCGTTGCCATGCCGGGTGTCGGCAACGAAGTGCAGTTGATGGATTTCGACCTCAAGGGATTCGCCGTCAGCGCCGGTTCGGCCTGCTCATCGGGACGGATCGAGGCATCGCATGTGCTGGCCGCGATGGGCGTGCCGAAAACCCTGGCTTCCTGCGCCATCCGCATCAGTGGTGGCTGGGCGACGACGGAGGAAGAAATTGTCAGTTTTACCGAGGCGTGGAAGGGGCGACAGGATTCGAACCTGCGACATCTAGCTCCCAAAGCGGTATAAGGCGCTTTTCCGTTGATAGCACCCTCGACATAACGAGAGGCCATCAGCCGTGTCGCCATCGAGCCAGACGGATGGCCTGAGCGGTGTATCGGGAATCGTCATGGCGCTACCGCTCCGGCGATGGCGATGCCGTATTTCGCCCAGTTCTGCGCGTTGGTGAGGCCGGCTTCGGGGGAGCCAATCGTTCTCGTGCTGTTGGTTTGCGGAACGAGGAAACCGGGGGCCTGCTCGTTGTAGAATACCTGGAAGTTGTCCCCGGCCACGCCGTTATAGTCGGTAACGAAGACCGTGTCCGGCACGATGTAGTTTCCAAACCCACCGTTACCACTCCCATCCCGATACCCCATCACGATATTGAGCTGCGGGCGGCCACCCGCATGCGGCAGCGAGGCGAAGGTGTCGTTGACGGCCAGAAGAGTCCGGGGCGGCATGCTCGCGCTGTTCGTGTTCGATCCCGAAGCACTGGGCGTCTGGACAACGATATTATAGACGTTCTGGAAGAACGAGTTCTCCAGGGTGATGGTCCCGCTGGCGTACGTGGAGCCATAATACCCTGTCCCGAACCCTTCGATATCCGCGTGGTTCACCGTGAAGTTGTTGGTGAGGTAATCGCTGAAAAACAACCCGGCATTGCTATTATTCTGGTTGCCTTGCAGGGTGCCATCGGCCAGGGCGGTGAAATGGTCAAACGTCAGATTGGTCGTTTCGTAGCCGTAGTAGGCGCTGGGCCCCCAGGCGGTGAAGCCATCGACCATGCTCGGCCCCATAGTGGGGTCTACCGAAGTGAAGCCGGCGCCGAGCCCCCAGATCGTTAACGCGTAACCCATGACGCCGTATGCCTCGTTATTCGAAAATTGCCGGATCGGGATGCTCCCCGATTGAACGGTTACGTATTGCGAGTAGTCAGCACCTTGGAAAGGCGGCGCCTTGACCGTGCCCCTGCCGTAGTAGGTGTAGCCCGCGTAGGCAGCGTCGGTAGCCACGTTGTCATTGACAGAGTTGTTGAAGCCGCCGAACCAGAATGGCCCGCCCTCGAAGCCGTAATCCCGGTTGGCGACGCGGAAGTCCGCCCGGCCAGGACCACCCGAGATTTGGGCGACGAAGTTGTGGGCGATGACGTTGCCGGTCTCAGACCCGGTCACGCCGATGATGCCGGCTCCTTGCCAGTTGACGACGACATTGTCCTTGATCAGCCCGTAATGGCTATCGTACATGTTGATGCCCCAGCGGAAGGGCATGGGGTTGAGCGGGCATGTGACGACGTTGCCGGCGAAAGTGTACTGATAGCCGTTGGCTTGCGGCGTGGTCGGCCCGATGAGATGCAGCAAAGTGACGGCGTTGCGGTTTTCCTGGTCGGTACCCACGTGCGTAACATTGCCCTTGGTGTCGTAGGTCGTGTCGTCGGGCACGGCATTGGTCTGCCGTCCCAGGCCGCCGAAGTTCACATACTGGATGTTCACGTTGGCCCGGCCGGTGAACATGGCATAGCCACGGGCGGGTTGCGTGGCGCTTGACGATTTAACCGCGACGTTACGCGTCATATTGGCCACATCCGGCAGAAACCACTTGCCGGTGTGGTTTTGAAGGCCTGTATGATCAAACTTCAGCGCGCTGGCCAAGGTCAGCGTCAAGCCGTCGGCGGAGATACTGGCCAGCTTCACTTTTTCCTGCATCGGAGTCCAGGGTTTGCCATTGACTTGGCCGTTGACGTCCGGATTCGAACTGTCAGGCAGGTACACGGTGTCGCCAGCCTTCCAGCCGCTGGCGGGTTGAGCCAGCGTTAAGGTGATGTCGCCTATGTGCGCATTGGCTGCGAGCTTAATCCACGTATTGGCAAGTGGTTGGCCGGACATCGTTATGGTACCCAATGCAATCAGACCGTGACCGTATTGTGCCGGGTCTTTAACGGTGTCCATGGGTGTGTCGGCGATGACGATGGTGGCGGTGACATTGGCAGCGATGGGGTTAGCCGCGGTACCTACTTGCAATGTGCCGGCGGGCATCACCAGCAGGTTGGTAACATAGAGGGTGGTAGTGATGTCAGGGCGGAAGTTCAACGCGCCGGTGACGCACACGCTGTCAACGGCGGTGGGGGAGGTACTGGCCACGTCATAGGTTACGGCATGGCCGATGGATACGATGTCGCCTGCTCCCGGGACTTTCCCGGTAGACCATATCGTAGGATCTGACCAGTTGCCCGATTTTACGGTGGTGTCGGTCGGAACGGTGCAGAAATTAGGAATCTTATCATAAGGCGTGGCGACGATTTGTGCATAAGCCTGCTGCCCGGCGGGCAGGAGGCTGCCTAGCGCCAACAAGAGCGTTGCCAGAGCGGCGTGGCGCCATTGTGGCTTGGTGGTGCGATGTGTTGCGGCCATAAAACCCTCCTATAATAAATAAACTTTGTTTTTTGCTTTTTTTATCTCTCTCCCGTTCCTCCAAATCCATGGCCCTATGACGAAGGTGAGTTGCCTCATCAGGGCTTTTCATAAAACCGGGCATAACGGTCAGTTCAAATTGCCCAGGTCGATTGTGGCTGGCCAAGAGCCTTTGTGGCCCCAGACGACGTAGCAGCTGCCGGAGCTGGCGCCGTTATAGCTGGCGGTGGGCGCGCAGGCGACGATGTCCTTGACGCCGTCGCCGTTCAGGTCGGCGGTGGTCACGGAACTTCCTACCGCGTCGCCGGCAACGGCACCTTCGATCGCGACACCGTTGACGCCGGTGAGCGTGGACAGGTCGATGCTAGCGGGCCAGCCCGAGGATTTGCCGAAGACGACGAACACTTCGCCCGCGCCGGCGCGGCCGAACGCCGCGCCGGCGGTGGGAATACCGATAATGATATCGTTGATGCCGTCGCCGTTGACGTCGCCCACGGCCACGGTCCAGCTGCTGCTCACCGGGCCGGTGATAATCGTGCCGACGTTGCCGTCAAAGGCGGCAGCCGAGATTGTTTGCGATGCGCCGAACCCACCCGCCTTGCCGAAGTAAATCATCAGATACAAGCTGCTGGGCTTCCAGAGTATATCGTCGATTCCGTCGCCGGTGACGTCAGCAAAGAAGACTGAGCCGCTAGGCTTATGCGACGCGTCCGGAGCAAAGACGAAGCCGCCGGCGACGCCGGTCAGGTTGGCAACTGCGGTCCATGGGGTAGACCACGGCGATGCAGGACTAGGAGTGGCGCCGCCGAAGAAAACATAGCATTCGTTCTGACCGCTCTCCACTCCTATCTGCGATGCAACATACACATCCTCATACGTGCTATTGCGAAGATGGCCCACGTTCACGTTACCACCGAAATAAGTGACCGTGGCCGGGCTGGGTTTTTCGATCCGCCAGCCTGTGGGATTGCTGGCAGTGTTGAGCGCGCTGAACTGATACACCATCGTACCGGTAATGGCACTACCGGCGCCGCCGGCGGTGGTCAAGTTGGACGATCCGGACAGCGTCCAGGTGTTGGAGGCGTCGCCATTGGGAACGGAAGTCCATGCCGTGATATGATATACGCCCTGATTGAGATTGGTGCCCGCCGTGATGCTCACGTATTTTCCGACATCGGAGGCGGAAGGGGTATAGCCCTGGGTAAAGGTCAGTGTATTGCTGTTGGCGCCCGGCGTCGTGCATTTAATGACGGAATTATCGATATTCGGCACGCTGCTCCAGGGCGGGCCGGCGCCGCCATTGATGATAACGACGTTGTCCTTGCCGTTGTTGTTGTTGGTGTCGCCCTGAATAAAATCCTTGTAGCCGTCGCCGTTGACATCGCCCAGGGCGATGGTGGTACTGCTCCAGCTGGTTGACACGTCATCGTAGAGCTTGATGCCGGTGGTGCTGCCGTTGAGGCTGCTGGTGTCGAAATACGTTGACCACGGGCGGGTCTTTCCGAAGACAATGGCGGTATTGCCGTGGCCGACGAAAAAACCGCCGCTGTTCATCGTCACCACCAGATCCGCATAGCTGGTGCTATGGAACTTGCCTACCAGAGTCGTCGCGCCCGCCACCGGGAATCCCCCCGCCGTGGGATGCTGGAATATGGATGCCTTGGTGCCATCGATGGTTGCAGAGGGTCCGGTTCTTGATGCGTCGAACGGGTTTGACCACGGTGCCGTCTGCCCGCCGAAGATGATGACGTTATTCTCCGCGAAGCCGCTTTCCAGCTGGGTCAGAACCAGATCCTTATTGCCGTCGCCGTCCAGATCCACGCTTCCTATGGCCTGGCAGTTGCCACCGGAACAGGCTTGTTTGGCGCCGACGAAGCTGAACCGTGAATTGCCCCAGGTGCTGCTGGTAACATAGAAGCCGTTGGTGCCGTTGGGGTTGGGGGTAACCGTGGAGAGGATAAACGGAGACGACCAGTTGCCCACCTTGCCGAAGATGGCATAGGCCCTGGCTAGATTCTTGCTGGCAATCATCAGGTCGTCCTGGCCGTCGCCGCTGATGTCCATCGTATAGAGGTGGGACTGGTTGTCGCCTATCTGTTCGTTTGCCGCCGTGCCGTCGATGCGGAAGCCCAGCGTGCAGAGGGAGCCGCCGGTAGGAGCATACGCGTCATAGGCATTCTGCATCTGCCAGCGCTCCTTGTAGCGCACGATGTGGCTGAATGGGTGCGTTGCGTCGCTGCCATCGAGCGACAAGTCTTTTTGCACGTAGGTGGCGGCATAGGTTCCGGCGGCGGCGGCGCTGGTGCAATGGCAATCAGTCAACTCGTCGGCATTGGTTACTCCGGCATTCATTCGTGTGCTGACGGCGCCGCCCTTGAGATAACCGCCATGCCCATCCGGGCCGTAGCTGACGAGCGCGTAATCCGCCACGACCGTCCGGTGAGCACCCGCTGCGTTGTTGATGGTGATCGCTCCGCAGTTATTTGTGATGAGGTAATTAACGAAGGATAGCGCCGCCGTCATCGGCGTCCATACGGCATAGGCGAATTTCCTGCCCCAGCCGTCGAACATGTATTCGTCGGGGAGGTTGAGCGTTCTGACCGGCACTGCGCCTTCGACGAGGGTGCCGGTATAGGGCTTGGGTGCGGCGACGCTGACGTTGCTGCCGCCGGTGCATGTCCCGGCCACGCCTGTCTCATAGCCATAGGTAGCGGAGTTTGCAGCGATGTCGGTCAGGGCCGGGTCGGTGGGACAGGGCAGGCGGTTACTGCCCACCCGGTAGGCCATCAGGGCGGTTTCAATGGCGTCGAGCTTGCTGTTGGTGGAAACCCTCTTCGCTGACTCCACCATCGATGTGCCCATCGACATGGTGCCGGCCGTGATGACGGCGATGATCGCCAGTACGATGGAGAGTTCCAGCAGGGTGAATCCTGCCGAAAGTGCCGGAAATCCTAGGCAGGCATAGTTCTTGCTTGCTTGCTTGCTTGCTTGCTTGCTATTTTTTCTGAATGCATTTTTTGCATCTATTAATATTAGGATATATGAGTTAAGGATTAGTTAATTATTCTGACTATCAGTCCGCTAAAGAACAGAATACGCCTATGCAAACAAGATCAAGGGTTAGAATAAAGTATCTTGGGGCATAATAGGCATAATGGGCATAATACATACAACCCTCTTTCGCCTTCGCTTACGCTATGGCTTCGCAGCGCATACTTCGGGCTAACGCGTCCCGTATGGCTTCGCCATCCGAAGCGCGTAAGCACGAAGGATGGTCGGGGAGAGAGGATTCGAACCTCCGACCCTCTGCTCCCAAAGCAGATGCGCTACCGGGCTGCGCTACTCCCCGAAGTCAGTTATCAGTTGTCAGTTGACAGTTAACAGTAGTAAAAGCGTTATGTAGACTGATAACTGCTAACTGACAACTGATAACTGAACTATGTTCCAAGGCATCTATACCGCCCTCATCACCCCGTTCAAAAACGGGAAGGTCGACGAGAAGGCATTCCGGGCTTTTGTCGAATGGCAGATACGCGAGGGCGTGCATGGGCTGGTACCGTGCGGGACGACCGGTGAATCGCCGACATTGTCGCATGAGGAGCATAACCGCGTCATCGATCTGTGCATCGCGGTGGCGAAGGGGCGCGTGCCGGTGCTGGCGGGGACCGGCTCGAACTCAACCGAGGAAGCCATCATGATGACGCGCCACGCCAAGCAGGCCGGGGCGGACGGTGCGCTGATCGTGGCTCCTTATTATAACCGGCCGACGCAGGAAGGGCTGTACCGCCATTTCAAGGCCATTCACGATGCGGCGAAAATCCCCATTATTATATACAATATTCCCGGCCGCAGCGGCGTCAACATCACCGATGAAACACTGGCGCGGCTGGCGGAACTGCCGCGCATCGCCGGGGTCAAGGATGCCACCGGTGACCTGGCGCGGCCTTATACGCTCAGGGCGAGAATGAAAAAGCCGCTGCAATTATTGTCGGGCGAGGACATGACTGCGGTGGCGTTCAACGCATCGGGCGGGGTGGGCTGCATTTCAGTCACGTCTAACATCATGCCCAAAGCCTGCGCCAAGGTGCAGGAAGCCTGCCTCAGCGGCGATTACGCGCGGGCGCTCGCATTGCATGAAAAACTGGTCGATCTGCACAGCATTCTTTTTTGCGAAACCAGCCCGGGGCCGGTTAAGTTTGCCGCATCGCTGATGGGCAAGTGCCAGCCCGATCTACGTCTGCCGCTGGTTGAGCCTGGCGAAGACCATAAAAAACGCATCGCGCAAGTATTAAAAAATTTGCGCTTGCTATAAAGTTTCTTTTCATATTTATTAGCTTTTCACGGGACTGATATTTACCATGTCCGGCGAGTCCAAAACCGTAGCGTTCAACCGCAAGGCGCGTTACGAATATACGATTGAGGAGGAAATCGAGGCGGGCATCGTGCTGACCGGAACCGAGGTGAAAAGCCTTCGCGCCGGGCGGGTCAGCATCGGCGATGCCTATGCCGCCGCCAAGGAAGAGGCGATCTGGCTGATCAACGCCCATATCGACGAATATGGGCATGGCAACCGCGCCAACCATGAGCCGCGGCGGCCAAGAAAATTGTTGCTGCATAAAAAGCAGATCAATAAACTGCTCGGGCGGCTCAAGGCGAAGGGAATAACGCTGGTTCCGCTGTCGCTTTATTTTAACCGCCGCGGCTTGGCGAAAGTGAAGTTGGGGCTGGCGGCGGGCAAGAAACAATACGAAAAACGCGCCACCATCAAAAAGCGCGACTGGGAGAGGGATAAGGCCAGGATTATGAGGGAGAAGAAGTAGTATCAATCCTGCGAGGCGAAGCCTGCGCAGGATCTGTACGAGATCCTGTGCAGCGCGTTGCGCTCACAGGATGTGAACAAGGAGGCAACTATGTTAGAAGCGATTACAGACTTTTGGAAACCGATGAAGAAGGGGCAGCCGGAGCCGCTGCAGCCGGAGTTGTTGCAGGTCGGCAGCACGCTCGGCTTCGGATTCGTTCCGCAGGCGATATTGTCCGGCCGCAGGCTCACCGTCAGCGCCGTCAATACTTACCAGTTCGGCGACGAGGCGTTGACCTCATTCATCCTGACGCAGGAGAAAGATCCCGGCGTGTCGATGATCGTGGCCGAGTCGGAAGGCGAGCAATACCTGGCGATCTCGCGACGCATTTCGGCGGGTGACCGCATGAAACTGTTCACCAGCCTCGATCTCGATAATGTCATGACCAGGCCGGAAGCCGGCCGCCTGCCCTGCAACGACAACGCGATAGAATATAAAGGCTGGGTCGTCGCTTCCTACAAGCGCGAAATTCAGGGCTTGAAAGGGCGCATCTTCAAGGGTGATTTCCGCAAGAAGACGTTGCCCGCTGCCGCCGAGGCGCAGGAGTTCGAATATTTCCTGCTGGTCAGCGAAAGCAACGAGCACGCCATCGAAATCGAGAAATACGGCGACGGGCGCATCGAGGTGTACGCCACGGTGTATCGCCGCATGAACGACATCGGCGAAATTACGCACCCGTTCGTTCCGGCAGCGAAAGACGCCGCAAGGCCGGACATCAAGCTGGCCTCCCAGCCGCAGGGCACGCCGCCCGCCGCCGCTCCGCCGGTAGCGTCGCCGGTCATCAGCCAGCCGCCCAAAGTACCCGAGGCGCCCACCCAGGCTACGCCGGAGGCGGCTTCGCCAAGGCGAGAGCCCGCGCCGATCAAGTTGCAGGAGCTGACGCCGCCGCCGGTTGTCAATACGCCGGAACCATCCAAACCGGAACCCGCCATGAAGGCAGCTCCCGTGACAAATGCCATGACGACCCCACCTGAAAAACCGCCTGTCAAAACCACTGCTGAAACCATCAACCCAATGAGGAACGATATGAACGCCAACGCAGAATTCAATGCCAAGCCGAAGCTGTATGTGCAGCCAAGCGTAACCGAAACTTACAGCAAACAGGAGACAAAAACCGTGACCAATGGAGCCGCCAATCACTTCGATTCCGATGCCATCGAGTGCGACCTGCGCGTCGCCAACAAGATCATCGACGCCGCCATCCGCGACGAAATGCGCCTGACCGACGTCGTCCGCCGCATCATCGAATTGCCGGTGGCCAATCAGGAATCGGTGCAGATTCCGGTCACGCTCACCGATGAGGATTACGCGCTGCTCGCCATCCGCTACGGTATCTCGTCGAGCGACCGCAATTCCATCAAGCGCCGCATCATCGAAGATTTGAACGAATTTTCAGGCGGGAAAAAAGCGGCGTAGTTAAAACCCTGTGGCCTGCGCAAGCAGGAGCACAGGATCTCTTGCTAATTTGGTTGAGATCCTGCGCTGACGCTACGCGTCCCGCAGGGTAGAAACCACCGCCTCCGTCAACACTCCCAATTCCTCCGGCGTAATCACCAGCGGCGGCATCAGGTAAATAATATCCTTGAACGGGCGCACCCACACGCCGCGCTCGACGAATTTCGGCCTGAGCGCCCGCACGTCCATGGACGGCTCCATCTGCACCACCCCGATGGCGCCTTTCACGCGCACGTCGATAACCCCCGGCAGTGCGCGGCAGGGTTCCAGTTCCTTGGCGAGTTGGGATTCGATGGCTTCGATACGCATGGGCCAGTTTGCAGTTTGCAGTTTGCAGTTTGCTGAGGCATTTTCTTTGACTGACGACTGCCCACCGCTAACTGCCAACTGAAACAAATCCAGCGCCGCATTCGCCGCCGCGCAGGCCAAAGGGTTCGCCATGAACGTCGGACCATGCATAAAAGCGTCATCAGGATTGTCGCTTAAAAACGCCGCGAAAATATCCTCCCGAGCCAGCGTCGCAGCGAGCGTGATCGTCCCGCCGGTCAACGCTTTGCCGATGCACATGAGGTCCGGTGCGATGCCGGCCTCGTTGCAGGCGAATAAATTGCCGGTGCGGTAAAAGCCGGTGGCGATTTCGTCGGCGATGAAGAGGATGTTGTGTTTTTTGGCGATGCGGTAAATTTCACCCAATATGTCGGCGCTATGGAAACGCATCCCGCCCGCGCCCTGTACCAGCGGCTCGATGATGAGGCCGGCGACGTTGCCATGCACGCCGGCGAGCAGCGAATCGAATTCGGCGAAACCGTATTCGTCATGCGGGATGTCGAGCACATATTGTTTTATGATTGAGTTACGAAAGGCCTTATGCAGCGATTTTTCCGGGTCGGACACCGACATCGCGCCCAGCGTGTCGCCGTGATAGCCGTCTTTGAAGCAGATGAAGCGGTCTTTTTTAGAATTTCCTTTATTGCGCCAGTATTGCAGCGCGATTTTAAGCGCCACTTCCACTGCCACCGATCCCGAATCGGCGAAAAATACGCGGTTCAAACCTTCCGGTGCGATTTCGCTGAGCCGCCTGGCGAGCGTTAGCGCCGGTTCGTGCACCAGCCCGCCGAACATAACGTGCGGCATAGCGCGAAGCTGCGTTTCTATCGCCTGCAGAATATGCGGATGATTGTAACCGTGGCAAGCGCTCCACCAGGAAGCGATGCCGTCGATCAGTTCGCGTCCGTCGGCCAGCTTAATGCGGCAGCCTTGCGTCGAAACCACTGGCAGCGGCTTTGCTGCCGTTTTCATCTGGGTGTAGGGCAGCCAGATGTGCTCGATACCGGAGGAATACCAGGGGATTGGAAAAGGGTCATGGGTCATGAGTCATGGGTCGTTTTTGCTTTACCCATGACCCATGACCAACGACTCATGACCATGATGAGTGTCCAATTCCAGCGGTGTGATCCCCAGCCTTCCGAACATCGCCTTATCCTTATCCGCCTCGGGATTGGGTGTGGTCAGCAGTTTTTCGCCGTAGAAAATCGAGTTGGCGCCGGCGAAGAAGCACAGCGCCTGCGTTTGCTCGTTCATCTCCTCGCGTCCGGCGGAGAGCCGCACGTAGGATTTGGGCATCAGGATGCGCGCCACCGCAATAGCGCGGATAAAGTCAAATGCGTCGAGCGGCTTCATTCCATGCAGCTTCGTGCCCTCGACCTGCACCAGTAAATTGATCGGCACGCTTTCGGGATGCTCAGGCAGGTTGGCCAGCGTGCGCAGCAATTCGGCGCGGTCTTCGGGACTTTCGCCCATGCCGACGATGCCGCCGCAACAGACGTGCATCCCCGCCTCGCGCACGTGCGACAGCGTATCGAGCCGGTCCTGATAGGTGCGGGTGGTGATGATATTGCCGTAATATTCCTGTGAGGTATCGAGATTGTGGTTATAATAATCGAGGCCTGAGTCCTTGAGCCGCCCGGCCTGTTCGCGCGAGAGCATTCCCAGCGTGGCGCAGGTTTCCAGCCCCAGCGCTTTGACGCCCTCGATCATTTCGGCGACATTCTCGATGTCCTTATCCTTGGGCGAGCGCCAGGCCGCGCCCATGCAGAAGCGCGATGCCCCGGCCGCTTTGGCTTTGCGCGCTTCGGCCAGCACGTCGTCCTTGCTCATCAGTTTTTGCGCTTTGACGCCGGTGTCGAAACTGGCGCTCTGCGGGCAATAGGCGCAGTCCTCGGCGCAGCCGCCGGTTTTGATCGACAGCAGCGTCGAAATCTGCACCGCGTTGGGATCGAAATGCTGGCGGTGGATGCCATGCGCGATAAACAGCAAATCGTTGAACGGCAAATCGAAGAAATGCAATACTTCGCTTTTGCGCCAATCGTGTCTTATGGTAGATTGCATACTATAATCCTTATCATCAGCCATTCATAATGCACGGTCGCGGAAAATGCCAGCATTAGACGACATATTACAGCAGAAATTATCGGTGTTCGAAGCCAAGCGCCAGAAGCGCGCGCTTAAGGCCACGGGGCGCGGCGCGGGCGTCAAGGTCAGGCGCGATGGCCGCGAGTTGGTTTCCTTCAGTTGCAATGATTATCTGGGACTTACGCATCATCTGCAGGTGATCGCCGCGGCGAAGGAGGCATTGGAGAAATATGGCGCGGGGGCAGGGGCGTCGCGGCTGGTGACGGGCAATTATCCTTTATATGATGAGTTGGAAGCAGCACTGGCGGCGTATAAGGGAGCGGAAGCGACCTGTATTTTCGGTAGCGGTTACCTCGCCAATATCGGCACCATTCCGGCGCTGGTGGGGGCGGGCGATTTGATACTGGCGGATAAATTCATTCATGCCTGCATATACGATGGGGCGCGGCTTTCCGGCGCGACGGTGATGCGCTTTGCCCATAATAACCTGGAACATTGCCGCATGTTGCTGGAGGCCAATCGCGGCGAGCATCATTATTGCCTGATACTCACCGAAACCGTATTCAGCATGGACGGCGACCGCGCGCCGCTTGAAGCGCTCAAAATATTGGCGAAGGAATTCGACAGTTGGCTAATGGTGGATGACGCGCATGGATTCCCCTCCACCCGCAAGGGGGAGGGGATTATTGAAATGGGAACTTTATCGAAAGCCGTCGGCTCCTACGGCGGCTATGTCTGCGGATCGAAAACGCTGGTTGAGTATTTGAAGACCGCCGCGCGCAGCCTGATTTATTCGACGGCGTTGCCGCCGGCAACGGTGGCCGCTTCCATTGCCGCATTGAAAATGATGGCCAAGGAACCGGAACTGCTGGCCAAGCCCTTGCAACATGCGCGGCATTTTACTGCGTTGCTCGGCATGAAACCGGCGCAGAGCGCCATCGTGCCGGTGATACTTAAGGATAACGACAAGGTGCTGGCGGCTTCGGCACTCTTGGAAGAAAAAGGATTTCTGGTCGCTGCCATCCGCCCGCCGACAGTGCCGGAACATACGGCGCGTCTGCGCTTTGCCTTTTCAGCGTTGCATGAAGCGGCGCAGATTGAAGCGGTGGCGAATATTGTTAAGGAGATAATGCAAATCCTGTGAGCCGTAAGGCTGCACAGGATCCTGCGCCGGCTCTCGCTTCGCAGGATTTATACAGGGATGGATATGAAAGTCATAACCCTAAGCGGCTGGGGGCAGCCGCACGATGCGCTGGCCGCCATTGCGCCGGGCGCAGCGCACATCGATTATGCGCATTACCAAAGCGTGGAAACCGCGTTGGCGCATATCGCCGGCCAGGCGAAAGGTCATGAACTGGTCATCGGCTGGTCGCTGGGCGGGCAACTGCTGGTGCGCGCCGTCGCGGCTGGGATGTTCAGGCCGAAAAAACTGGTGCTGATCGCCACGCCTTACCAATTCGTTGCAACGCACAAAAATCGGCTCGGCATGAAGCGCGATTTGTATGACAAGTTCCGCGACAATGTTTCGCGCAATCCCGAACGCGCCATGCGCAAAGCGTGGGAGCTGATTCATAAGGGGGATACGAATGATCTGTACGTACGTGCGCAGCTGGAGCGTCAGGATAAGAAAAAACTGCTGGAAAAAAACTGGCTGCACTGGCTCGACCTGCTGGACGGATTTGGTTTCGATGAGGCGCGTCTGGCCGGCTTCCCGCCGACGCTGCTGATTCATGGCGATCGCGATGTGGTCGTCGCGCCGGAGCAATCACGGCATTTCGCCGATGCGATTTCGCAGGCGAAACTGGCCATCATCGAGGGCGCCGGCCATGCGCCGCACTGGCACGATACGGCAGCGGTAAAAGCATTGATAAGGGAACATGCCGATGGTTAGACCTAAAACAACGGCCAACACGGTTTCCCAAAACTTTATATTTCTATTACTTGTTCACCAATTTTTCTGCGCTAAAGCTTCGGGAGATAAAAGGTAGCCTGCCACCCGAAGCCCGCAGGGCGTAGGGTGGCGGAGCGTTGTGGACGCTATGCGAACCTGTTCGGACACGCAAGAGGTTATATTACGAATGAATTTGGTTTATATGTTTCGGCTGCGAAGGTCAGGTTTATTTAAATAGGCTTTAATCCACTATTTTTTCTTAGGTTCTCTATGTGTTGTCTTTTTATTTCATAACCACACTGCGTATAAGGATAAAGCTTGTTGTAAATATCGTTTATTTCTGTTTCTGTAAAAATGGTTGTTTGTATCTGATTGCATATTTGGGTAACAACAGGTGCAATGCTATAGTGGTTTATAACGCTAATATCGTTACTTTTTATTGTAATGTTTTTAAGCGTACATCTATCCGAGAAAATAATGACAGAACGCATAGGCACGTTTTTACCAACGAGATTTTTTAGGTGCTTTATATGCGACGCATTCTGCATTATCGGATTATAAAAATGCTCTTTGTGGCAACGCCCCCGACCTTTTGGTAATGTTTGCGTCCAGTTCTTTTGCGCCTCGTTGCCAAAAATCCAACCGCTATAATTTTTGCACTCAAATACGAACAACCCTTTTGAGCTTATTAAAAGCACATCAATTTCGGTTGTTTCGCCATTTCCCTTTGGGATTAGAATATTAAATAGAAATCTGCCGCCGCCGTCATTTTCAAAATGACGCAAGGATTGATAGGTTAAGTATTCAGCATATTTACCCTTATCGTGCCTAACATACGAATAAGGATTTTTTGTTACGCGGTAATATGCCCCCCTTTTTGTATTGCTTGTTTTTATATGCAAGAAAAATGATGCCCGCGATTACAATGAGGGCAATAGAATAGGATTCCATAATAAAGACCATAATTGTAAGAACAGTGCTAGTAACTGAGCTTGCATAACTAAAATATTTACGTTCGAATCCCATCACTTGTTTTTAGCCTAAATAGCTAAAAAATTCAACTGTGGACAATAACTTACTTGTTCAAACAATGGCGGAGGGGGAGGGATTGACGCTCGCCTTCTGGCTTCGCGCCGTCGAGCGGCTGCTCCCCATGCTTCGCTAAAGCTACGCAGGGTGCGCCGTCAAATTTTTCTTGCTGAAAAATTTACGAACCCACGGGTTCTCATCAAATTCCTTCATTCCGCCATTATAAAATACCCTAAACAGGGCATTTTATAATGGCGGAGAGAGGGGGATTCGAACCCCCGATACAACTTTAAGGTCGTATAACGGTTTAGCAAACCGCCGCCTTCAGCCACTCGGCCACCTCTCCTTATTCGGAAAGCAAGCAATCACCAGATAATGGGGAGATTGTCAATATGTCCGTATCGGCAATCCATCTGCGATACAAAAGCTTTGATGATGAGGGGCAATAAGTTATTATCGAAAAAGAAATGGCGCTATGCCCAAACGTTTGAAGAAAAATGCTGATTGACGCTTTTACATGGTTCAATGAGACGGAAATGCTGCTTTTCCGGCTCAAGATGCTGTCGCCGCTGGTGGATAAGTTTATTCTTGTCGAGTGCGACCATACGTTTAGCGGCAAGCCCAAACCCTATTACAGCGACGATCTGGACGGCCAGTTCGACCCCTACCGCAAAAAACTGGTCATTCACAAAATGAAGGCCAGTATCGAGGGGCTGGATTTCAGCAAAAAGCCGACCGAATATGATGAAACCGCGCCCAGCTGGCAGATAGAGCACCAGCAAAGGGACGCCATCGGCGAGGCTTGCCGCCATTTTCCGCCCGACGCCCTGGTGCTGGTCAGCGATGTCGACGAAATCCCCGCACGCGACGCGTTAGAATGGGCATTGCATAATAACGCCGGCCGGACGGCCCCGGTTTCATTCGGGCAGTTCATGTTTTATTATAACCTGCGTTTTGTCCGCGACGTCGTCATCACCGACCCGGCCACGCCGCAGATTTTCTTTTGGAAAGGCACGATCCTCACCCATGTCCAGGCCTTGCAAACCCAGGGCGCGCAGGCCTTACGCTCCTTAAGAAACTCCCTCGGCTTCATTAATCATGGCGGATGGCATTTGAGTTATTTCAAGGATGCCGACGGCATAAAAAACAAGATCGAGTCCTTTTCCCACCAGGAGTTTAACAAAGAGGAATTCAAGGACAGCGCCTACATTGCGAAATGCATCGAAACCGGGCAGGATTTATTCGCCAGGGAAAACCAGGTGGTGCCGGTCGGAAAAGACTTTTTCCCGCCCTATTTCAGGGAGTATGCCGACGCCAACTGGTGGTAATGCCTTCTAATGGATAATCGTATGGAGGCAGGAGGCATACTCGCAATCCCCGAGCACGGTGGCGCAGCGGCGGATTTCGGCTACGGCCGATTGGTAATGGGCGGCATTACCGGCGTCGTTTTTTATCAATTCGGCCAGTACCAGCTGGATGATCGACAGATAGTTGCCGATGCCGGCGCTGCCGGCTATCGCCAGGGCCAGGGGGGCGTCGCCGGCGATATACTCCTTATTCTGTATGTTGACGATGCCTTCGCCGTCGGCGAGGCGCTGCATGGTCTTGCGCCAGGCGGCAAGCTTATGGCGGGTGACTTCGATGAAGTCTTCGCCCTCCATCAGCAGGTTTTTTGCCTCCGATGCGCGCATTTTACCGGTGAGAAGGTGGTTTTGCCGTATCTGCGCGAAGGTTTGCTTGATGCGCGGATGGTCGGCCAGAAACTGCAAAATCCGTTCCGCCGCCTGCAGCGCCGGGTCGGCGTCTTTCAGCACGGAAGCGCCCCGGCTGGCCAGCGGCAGCGACAGGTAACGCTTCTCCAACTCCCCGAAAGGCTCGAGGGGAGGAAACGGCAGACCCTTGGAATTAGAATAGGTGGTATTTTGCATCATACGGCTACTATTCTATAGCCGAGTTGGCTAAAAAATGTTTAATTACCTGCGTTTTAAATCTCACCCCCTAACCCTCCATAGGCCAATGATAGAGCAACCGATTGAAATAAAAAGGAAACATCCCTGGGATGATACCATCCGCACCATACTGGTCGCCTTCCTGCTGGCCGTTGGGTTCCGCAGTTTCGTCTTTGAGCCGTTCCATATCCCTTCCGGTTCGATGAAAAGCACGCTGCTGGTGGGGGATTATTTATTTGTCTCCAAATATTCTTACGGTTACAGCCGATACTCCTTCCCGCTCGGCCTGCCGCTGTTTCATGGGCGCGTCCTCGAACTCAGCAAGCCCGCCCGCGGCGACGTAGTGGTATTCCGACCGCCCGGCAGCCCGCGCGTCGATTTCATCAAGCGCGTCATCGGCCTGCCCGGCGATCGCATCCAGCTGAAAGACGGCATCGTTTATATCAATGACGTGCCGCTGGCCAGGCAACCGCTGGGCACGTTTGCCGACGACGAAGACCTGAGCCACATCAACGTCATTCCGCGCTTTGCCGAAACACTGCCCGGGGGCAAGGTGATTAGCATCCTCAAGGAGCCGCATGACGTGCAGCACGTCGATGCCACGCACACGGCCGATGATACGCCGGTTTACCAGGTGCCGCCCGGCTATTATTTCATGATGGGCGATAACCGCGACCATTCCTACGACAGCCGTTTCCCCAGCGGCGTCAGTTATGTGCCGGAAGAAAACATCGTCGGCCGCGCCGAGATGATTTTCCTTTCGGTCGATAGCAGCTTCACCTGGACTAATCCGGCCAGCTGGTTCACGGCGATGCGGTTTGACCGGTTTTTCAAAGTGATTGAATAATGGACGCGCTGCTTGCCCGCATCGGCTATTCTTTCCGCGACAACGCCCTGTTGAAACTGGCGTTGACCCATCCCAGCGTCGCGCGCGCCCAGAGCAACCAGCGGCTGGAATTTTTAGGCGACGCCGTGCTCGGCCTGGTGGTGGCGCGGCTGTTGTATAATCTCTATCCCGCCGAGCAGGAAGGCGAGCTGGCACGCCGCCATGCAGCGCTGGTGCGCGGCGAGACGCTGACCATGGTGGCGCGCGAAATCGGTCTCGGCGAGGCGCTGCATATCGGCGTCAGCGAGCAGGGCGGCGGGCGCGACAACGCCTCCAATCTCGAAGACGCGCTGGAAGCCCTGATCGGCGCCATATATTTAGACGGCGGCATGGAAGCGGCGGAAACCTTCATCATGCCGCGCTGGAGCGAGATGGCGCGCAAAACCGAAGCGCCTCCCAAAGATGCCAAAACCGCGCTGCAGGAATGGGCGCAGGCGAGGGGGTTGCCGGTGCCGAATTATGTTTTGGTGGAAAGCACCGGTCCGGCACATGCACCCGAATTCACCATCGAAACCACCGTCCAGGGCCACCCCCCTGCCCAGGCCAAAGCCGCCGGCAAGCGCGCCGCCGAACAACTGGCGGCGGGGATGTTGCTGGAAATACTGCAAGGAACGTAAAGTATGCACAGCACTGTTGAATCTTTGGAGCAAGCCCTCGGCTACCATTTTAAAAACCCTTCCCGTGCGCAACCCTTTATCGAAAAAACGTATGGTACCGCCATTATGCGCCGTAAATTGGCCTTCGTAGGCGATGGTGTCGCAAAATTCTTAGTAAGTGAATATCTGCTGGGTAATCCTAATTACTCTTCACTTGAAGAAAGGGGTGCCCTAAGGGATTGGCTAACCAGTAATGAGCAATTTGCATTATATGCCCGAAAACTCGGATTGTGTAATGGAGAAGGGACGAATCGTAATAGCATCCACGAGCGCGCCACCTGGTTTGAAGCGCTGGTAGCGGCAGTGTATCAAGACGGCGGCGTGGAAGCGGCTAAAAACCTGGTATTAGATCATATCTCTCAAGAAACATGGGATACACTACCGGCAAAATATATAGGCTTCCATGGATTATCTGGCAAGCCGCAAGCAGGTAAGAGAATAGCATGACATTTCTTTTTAACTGCTTATGACAACGCACTGCGGCTTCGTTGCCATTGTCGGTGAGCCGAACGCCGGGAAATCGACGCTCATCAATCAGCTGGTCGGCGGGAAAGTGTCCATCGTCACGCCCAAGGTGCAGACGACGCGCTTCAACATCCGCGGTGTGTGCGTACAGGGCGGCGCGCAGATTATCTTCGTCGATACGCCGGGCATTTTCGATGCGGCGAAGAATTTCGAGAAGGCGATGGTGCAGGCGGCATGGTCCGGCATCGGCGACGCCGACGCCGTGTTGTTGCTGCTCGATGCGAAGCATGGACTAAAAGATAGTACGCGGCAATTGATCGAAAAATTGCAATCGGCAAAAAAGAGGGGGATATATTTAGCCCTCAACAAAATCGATACCATCCAAAAACCCAAATTGTTCGACCTCGCTAAAGCCTGCGATGCGTTCGGACTGTTCGACCGGATTTTCATGATTTCAGCGCTAAAAGGCGACGGTGTCGGGGACGTCAAAAAATACCTGGCGGAAAGGATGCCGGAGGGCGCGTTTCTTTATCCCGAAGACCAGATGAGCGATATTTCGCTGCGCCTGCTCGCCGCTGAAGTAACGCGCGAAAAAATCTTCCTTAAACTGGAACAGGAACTGCCTTACGCCGCATTCGTCGAAACGGAAAACTGGGAAGAAGAGGGGACATCGCTCAGGATTTCGCAGGTCATCGTCGTCCAGCGCGAGGGGCAGAAAAAAATCGTCATCGGCGACAAGGGCGCGATGATAAAAAATATCGGCATCGCCGCGCGCAAGGAGCTGGAATCCATGCTCGGCAAGCGCGTGTACCTGGCGCTCTTCGTCAAAGTCCGCCCCGGCTGGCGCGACGATATCGAGAGCTACCGGACGCTGGGGTTGGAGTATAAGGGGTGATTATCCTTCCGCTGCCGTGGCCAATTTTGGCAATTCGTCTTCTGCTGATATGTCATCGCCCGGCATTAATTCCTTTGGCAAGGATTTAGATGTTTTAGCGCCAAGCTCTTTTAATTTTTCAGCCTGCCAAACCAAATTTCCCTGGCCTTCGTGCAATCTGCGAAAAGCTGCATTGTAACTTCTCTGGGCACCCTTTAAGGAGTCGCCGATACCTTGCATATGCTCGATAAAACTATGGAACTTGTCATATAGCGCGCCGCCCCGTTTGGCGATTTCTTCTGCATATTTATTTTGTTTTTCTATCCGCCAGATGGAAGCAATGGTTTTTAACGCTATAATAAGGGTTGAGGGACAAACAATTGCAACTCTCTTATCCCAGGCATAAGGATGCAATTCCTGATCGTGTTGTACGGCCAGCGAGAAAGCACCCTCGATCGGCATGAACATCAACACCAAATCAGGCGTACCCAATTCTTTGATATCCGGATAATTTTTCCCTGCCAGCCCGCTGACATGATTGCGTATCGATTTTAGAAATTCTTTGAGATGCACTGTTTTGGCGAGCTCATCAGTTTCCCTGCAATAGCGATCATAGGCCACAAGCGAAACCTTGGAATCTATAATAATATGGTTTTTATCTGGCAGTTTTATCACCACGTCCGGCCTTAATCGATTGCCGGCAACCCCGGTTAATTCCATGTCCGTACTTTGAATAAAATAGCCTATATTTTTTTGCAGGCCGGATGCTTCAAGAATTCGTTCCAGCATGACCTCGCCCCAATTGCCCTGCGCCTTGACATCGCCGCGGAGCGCCTTGGCCAGGCTGTCCGCCTGCATGACGATTTTTCCCGATTTCCGATTTCAGGGAATTCTGCTCGGTGCGCTGCGCCGTGAAAGAATCACCGACCAGCTTCTGGAATTCGCCGAGGCGCTCGCGCAGCGGGTTTAGCAAACCGCCGATTTTTTCTTCCGACTGGGTGGAAAATTTACTGCTGACTTTTTCAAGAATGCCGGTGGCAAGGTGATTAAACTCCAGCCGCAGCTGCTCCTGCTGGTCTTTCATCTGCTGTTCGAGCGCTTCTTTCCTGGCTTCCAGGCGTATTGCCGTTTTCCTGGCCTGCGCCAGGCGGCCTGAAAATATCGCCCAGCCAATGCTAAAGCCGATTATTCCGGCGAGCAAAAACAATAATCCTTCCGTCGCACTCATCGCCAAACCCTCTTCTTGCAGTCGCATGATAATAACGCTAGATTCTAAGCCTATGGCAAACGAGTACAAGCATAAATTCGCGGCGGTGGTTCTTGTGGCGGGCAAGGGTGAGCGCATGAAATCGGCGCTGCCCAAGGTCATGCATAAGCTAGCCGGGCAGCCGCTGATCGCGCACGTATTGCAAAGCCTCACGCCTCTGAATCCGGAAAAAACCGTGGTCGTTATCGCGCCCGGAATGGACAGCGTGCGGCAGGCGGCAGCGGGATGCGAATTCGCCGTTCAGGATAAGCAGCAGGGCACCGGCCATGCCGTGGCTTGCGCCGAATCCGCGCTTAAAAACTATTCCGGCGCCGTGCTGATTCTCTATGGCGATGCGCCGCTGGTTACGCCGGAAACTTTGTCGCGCATATTGGAAGCCGCTTCTTCTGCCGAGA
>Ga0207022_10026_pt1 | contig 41863 bp, 42 predicted proteins | sample Alteio_BWMinCont_46_FD_153307 | JGI IMG/M metagenome (GOLD analysis project Ga0207022, IMG submission 153307) | Enriched cells from forest soil in Barre Woods Harvard Forest LTER site, Petersham, Massachusetts, United States -... | ecosystem: Environmental > Terrestrial > Soil > Temperate forest >... | reverse complement strand
GAAATCCCGACCCCAGCGCGCCGCTTATTTCAGCGGCGATGTGCTGCGCCTGTTCGGGATTGTTGCCGGTGACTTCGATCTGGCTGGCCTGGCCAGCATTCAGCATTCGGGATTCGGGATTCAGGGAAGGTTGTTTTTCTTCTGAATGCTGAATGCCGGATGCTGAATCCTTCAACTTAAAATACACCTGCGCTTCCTCGAACGGCATGACGATCAGGCCATTATCATAAGCGAACATGCCGATGGAAAATATCCCGCCCACAGAATAGGCTTTGACGCGCGGCACCAGCCCGGCGACGGTGGCACGTCCTTCCGGCGAAATCAGCGTGATAGCATCGCCCGGCCGCAACCCCATTTTTTCCGCCATGCGGCTGCCGATGAGGACGCCGCCATGTTCAAGCGCAGAGCCATCACCCGCGATGATTTTTTTCATCAGCAAATCTTTTTGTCTCAAATCGTCATAACGATAGCCGGCCACCATCGCGCCGACAGCCTGCCCCTTATACGTCGCCATGATCTGGCCTTCGATTTTCGGCATGGCGGATTTCACACCGGGCAGCGCGGAAATCTGCTTGCTTAAAGCCTCATAATCGCCGATGCCTCTACTATTATTAGCATAAACGCTGACATGGCCTTCCAGCCCGATGATGCTTTGAATCAACTCACCGCGCACGCCGTTCATCACCGCCAGCACGACGATCAGCGTCGCCACGCCGAGCGCAATCCCGATCAGCGAAAACAGCGCGATGACCGAAATCAGCCCTTCCTCGCGCCGTGCGCGCAGGTAGCGGAAAGCAACCATCCGTTCAAAGGGGGAGAGCATTCTTACTCTGTCCCTTTGACGGTTTTAAGTGCGGCCTCCAACGACATTTCTTTTTTCTCCCCGCTCTTCCTATTCTTCACCTCCAACACTCCCTTCTCCGCGCCCTTCGGCCCCACGACCACCTGCCACGGCAGTCCGATCAAATCCATCGAGGCGAATTTGGCGCCGGCGCGTTCGTCCGTATCGTCGTATAACACCTCTACCCCCTGCCCTTGCAGCGTATCGTAAAGCTGCTGGCAGATCGCATCGCACTTGGCATCGCCCGGGCGCAGGTTGATGATGCCCACCTTGAACGGCGCCACCGCTTCCGGCCAGACGATGCCGTTTTCGTCATGTCCGGCCTCGATAATCGCACCGGCCAGCCGCGACACGCCGATGCCATAGGTTCCCATTTCCACGCGCACCGAATTGCCGTCCGGCCCATTGACATCGACCTTCATCGCATCGGTATATTTCCGCCCGAGCAGAAAAATATGCCCGACCTCGATGCCCCGCGCCTCGCGCAGGTTTTCCTTCGCCACCGGGCATTTATCAGGCACATGCAATTCATCGGCGGCGGCATAAAGCCTGCGCATATCCTCGCCGCTCATCTGCATTTTTCCGGCGCGGATATCATCGAAGGTTTTATCGTAATAGAGCGCGCTTTCGCCGGTTTCGGCGATCACCTGGAACTCATGGCTGAGCGAGCCGCCGATAGCGCCGGAATCGGCGTTGACGGCGATGGCGACCAGGCCGAGCCGAGCGAAAATGCGGTGATAGACATCGTACATTTTGCTGTATTCGCGCTTGGCGTCGTCGAGGCTGATATGGAAGGAATAGCCGTCCTTCATCAGGAATTCACGGCCGCGCATGATACCGAAACGCGGGCGCACCTCGTCGCGGAATTTCCATTGTATCTGATAGAGATTGAGCGGCAGCGCTTTGTAGCTTTTCACCGAGCTGCGGAAAATGTCAATGATCATTTCCTCGCAGGTCGGGCTGTACAGCAACTCGCGCTCGGAACGATCCTTGAAGCGCAGCATCTCCTTGCCCATCGCATCGTAACGGCCGGATTCTTTCCATAGTTCCGTCGGCTGCAGCGTCGGCATCAGCACGCGCACGCACCCGGCCTTATCCAACTCTTCGGCGACGATGCGCTCGATATTGTCCAGCACGCGCAGCCCCAGCGGCAGCCAGCTATAAATGCCCGCCGCTTCCTGGCGGATCATCCCGGCGCGCAGCATCAGCCGGTGCGAAGCGATCTGCGCTTCGGAGGGATTTTCACGAATCAGCGGGAGAAAATAGCGGGAGAGTTTCATGGACACACCTATAGTTTATTAATAGACATCGCGCAACGGCACAAGCCCGCTTTTAAGCACCAGGCAAATCGCCAGCGTCACTATTGCCGCCAGCAGCGTATTCCACAAGAGCGCGCGCCTGACCGTCAGACGGAACGGGATGACCAGAAATATGGTGATGCACCAGGTGATGAGAAAGGTGAAGAAAGCGAAGGAGGGGGACATTATCGCCTCAAAGTCGGTGATAGAAACTTACTCACCATCGCCTCAATACGATGCTTTATGGATTTCTGGAATTTGGCAGAATCAATTTCGAGCGGATCTTCAGCGTAAAATTTTTTTAATGCAGCAGCATTGCGGGTTTTCTTTGCCGCCGTTTCATATTGACTACTTCTTTCAAGCTGCCAGTCTTCCCCATATCTCTTTTGCAGTTGCGGCTTTAACTCGGCCCATTTGACAGGATCATCGAATTGGTAAGCATGGTAAGATTCCTCAGCGCCCCCTTCTATGCAACGACCAATATATTTGCGAAATCGCTTTTGCTTTGTCTGGGTAGCCGTGGCCGAAGCAGCCTCGTACATACTCTCACAAAAAGCCATAACCCACGGCATTGAAACCAAAATATTGTTGGGATCGTGTTTGGTATTAGGCCTCACATAAGCATAGTTAGGCATTAACATTGCTGTTATGTTATCATCCACAAAAAATTCACCAACAGAAGCCTTGCTGCCCGTGGCTTCTGCTGCCAGTTGCGCTCCGGCGGCGGTAAGAAAAAACAGGGTTTGAATTTGATTCACATCTGAGAATTGCAGAAAACTTTTTGCTTTTGCGCGATCAAGCAATAGCTCTGATGCGACATACCGCGCATTGTCTAATGTTCGATTCAATGTCTGCGTATCTATTTTATATATTTCGTTGGCAATTGAATTTATCTCATTCGGACTTTTAATTGACGTAAAATCATAAAATTTCCGTATTTTTTCTTCCGGCGTTCCTGAAATATCTAACATATTCAGACTTCCTCCAACTCCACCAACGTCCCGTAGAAATCCTTGGGATGGAGGAACAGCACCGGCTTGCCGTGCGCGCCGGTTTTTATGTCGCCCAGCACGCGCGCGCCGCTTTTCACCAGCTTGTCGCGCGCTGCCTTGATGTCCGCCACTTCGTAGCAAACATGATGGATGCCGCCGGAGGTATTTTTGGCGAGAAACCCGGCAATCGGGGAATCCGCGCCCAGCGGGTGCAGCAATTCGATCTTGGTATTGGGCAGGTTGACGAATACCACCGTCACCCCATGCTCAGACACCGCCTGCGGCGCCGAAACCTCCGCGCCCAACACGTCGCGGTACATGGCCACAGCCGCCGCCAGGTCCGGCACAGCGATGGCGACATGATTTAAGCGTCCTATCATCCTATTTCTCCCCAAAAGCGATATTTGTCACAAAAGTTTCATTTTTCCCGCCGCAAAATCGGGTAAGATAATCCTATAACATGTCATAAACTGTCACGCAATCATGGACACCGAGGAACACATTAAAATTCAACAGGCTATCCAAAACGGCCATCCCGAAACCGACGAGGGGCCCTATTACCACGAATCGTGGTGGGAATCCTATAAGGGCGGCGTCAAGGGCTATCTGGGCGGGGCGATTGCCTATACCGGAGTGGGAACGGCCATAGGCCTGGCAACGGCCGCCGTGTTGATTTTCACCGGCTTGGCCGTCGCGACCGCCGCCCTGCCCATCGTCGCCGGATTCGCTGCGGCCGGCCTGCTTTACGGGGCGCATGAATTCAACGATATCGGGAAAATCGTCGGCTCCAATGCCGCCGTCGCCGAAAAACAGGAACAGCGCATGAAAGCGTTTGAAAACGGCAAATTCGCTGAAATCAAGCGCGAGCTTGGCGAACTCAAGGCCATGATTTCCGGCAAAAAAGCTGCCGCAATCGCCGAATCTCCCTATGCCGAGGCTTCGGAAGACGAGGCCGCCCACCGCACCACCCATATCGGCAATCATGCCGGGGGAAGCGGTTCATGGATATTCTGGAAAGTGGCGGCTGTCGGCCTTATCACCGGGCTTGCCGCCGGGGCGCTGCTGGCATTCGGCGGGACGGCGGAACATCTGCTACGGTTTATGGGCGCGGCGGAACCGCTGTTAAAAGCCAGCACTGCCGCCGTCATCACCTCCATGGGATTGTTCGGCGCCAGCTTCGGCATCAACCGCGACGTATTCCGCCGGATTTTCGATAAAACGGATCTATGGTTCAAAGGCATTTTCGCCCGGGGCGAAGGCCGCGACCGGAAGCCTGAACAATTAGTTGATAAACAAGGAAAATCAGCAAATACCTCCATCGTCACCGTCGTCTATCCTCCCGACATGGCTGATTATCCCTCCTCCGACACCTATCATCGCGAGAGGCTGGCCGCCGCCAAACTGGCACTCCTCAGCATGGATCCGTCCAAGACCATGCGCCAATAGGTCATTGTCATAAAAGCTTAACATTACAATGACGTAGAATCTGTTAGACTCTACTTATGGGTAACATAGAGGTGATGTAACGTGGCCGATGTCAACGCAATAGTGGCTCAGGAGAAGGCCTATGTCCGCACGGCAAAACCGGCGGGCCAGGTAGAACGCGAAGATCTCGGGGAACTCGTCGAGCGCAAATACAATGACGGCCTCAAATATGCCGGCGGCAAGATTTGGCGCGGCATGTTGCAGGTGGGCGCCAGCGGTTTCGGCAAGGGATTGCTGATAACGGCGGGGGTAGTGCTGGCAGTTACGGCGCTTATGTTCGGCTTCGGCGCTTCGCTGGGAGAAATTACTATTGGCCCGGCGACTGCCACGGTCGAGAAAGGCATCATGATAGGATTCTGGAAAGCGCTCCAGTTCCTGACTCATTCTAGTGGCTGGGGCGCGGTGACGCTTGCCGCCGGCGGCACACTGGGCGCGGTAGTCGAAATGAACAAGGAGCCGGGCAGAATCTCCCTCGCCCAGGCAGAAGAATTGGCAAAACAATATGAGATCAGCCGCCGGCAAGGACGCGTGCAGGAAAAAGAGCAGGGGCCGCAGAACAATGCCCCGGCGCAGCAAGTAGAAACTCCGGCAAAGGCCGCCGCCAATGCCATACCCCAGGAACGGGCGCAGGCGAAACAGCCGACGCTACAGGATAAAGTCCATACGCAAGCGGAAACTGCACTGAAATCCGCCACCAATGACGTACCGCCGAACGGATGGCAGGTCGCCGAATTGAAACGGCGCGCGCGGAATATGAACGGCAACAATCAACTGCAGACAGGATAGCGTATGTTTTCATGGATGTGGGAAAAAGTGAAATACGTATGGGGAAAAGCCAAGGATTCTTTTGTCTCAACCACTGTCGTGTTTAGCGGCTCGTGGGCGCTGGGTAAGGCATTTGGCAAAGATTGGGATATCCTTCACGTAGAAGATAAATATAATAAAAACGAGCTTATTGCAGAGGGATTGAAATTTACAGGAATTGGTACGGCATTGGGGATAGGATTGGACGCGATATTGCCCAAAGGCATATCCGTTCCTCCGGCATCTTCCGATCCGGCAGGGCCGCAAGCAAATTTAAACTTGCCGCGAAATCCGGCCAACCCGCAAGGACCTAAACTATAGGAAAATAACATTGATAATTTAACAGGAGACTGATTATGGCAATGGAAAAACCCGCTAAACCTTCTTTTCTGCGTTCGATGTGGGAAGGTATCAAGGGATATATCAAAGGCGCGATTGCCGGCGGTATCATAGGCATTGTCGCCGGTGGAATCATAGGCGGACTCTTATCGGCTTTCGTCCCCGGCGCCGGTGAAGCCGTAATGGCAGCCCTGAGTACACACGGAAGCGAGGCTGCTGCGGCACTCATGGATTTAGGTGCACCCGCAGCAGGCGCTATTCTTGGCGCAAGTACACTTGGCAGTGCTTTTAGCACGATGGGAGGTATGGCCGGAGCCGTCACCGGCGTCGTCAGAAGCCGCGAAACAGAAGGTAACATGGTGCCTGCGGAACAGGCCATGAACGCCGTCAAGGTGGCGGTGGTGCAGGGCATGGCCATCGAGAATCAACGCGCCGCCGCTCAGGAAACCACCCATTGGCGCGAGATGCACGCCAAACGGGAAGCTGCAAAAGCTTTGCAGCCTACTATGGACGCCGGACAGAGGCTGCATTCGTAGCGCATTTTATTTAAAATACCCTCTTCCGGGATATTCCGGGCAGGCTTACAGTGATAAATGTAGGTGCCTTTTTCTTGTCATCCCCGCGCACGCGGGAATGACGGCGATGGCTAAACCCTCACCACATGCACCTCGATCACCGGTTTCTTATCGAGTTCCTGCTTGATGATCTTGCGTAAAGCCAGGCGCAATTGCTCTTTCACCTGCTCGTCGGATGCCCGTCCCTTGGCGCTCTTGAGGATGTGCGTCGCTTCGGCGGCCCATTCATCGAGCAATTCCTTATCCTCCTTGGCATCGAGCAGGCCGGGCGCGGCAAGCCGCACATCCGCCGCCAATTCCCCGTTTTTGGTCAGAACGACGCTGACGAACAGCCCGCCGTCATCGCGCAATTTGCGCCGCATCCGGATGACTTCGCTGTCGGTGGAAATCATCGACGTTCCGTCGATGGCGATGTATCCCGCCGGAACCTTGCCGATGACGCTGGCCTCGCCCTGCGCCAGCAACACCACTGCGCCGTTATAAGCCTCCACCGTCTCGGCAACGCCCAGCGATTTCGCCAGCCTGGCATGTTCATGCAAATGCCGTGGCTCTCCATGCGTCGGCACAGCGATGCGCGGGCGCACCATCTCATACATGCGCGCCAGTTCCCCGCGCGCCGGGTGGCCGGAGACGTGGATAAAATGATCCTTCTCGGTCATGACCTCGACGCGGCTTTGCACCAGCCGGTTATGGATGCCGTTGATTTTCATCTCATTGCCGGGAATTTTGCGCGATGAAAAAATCACCGTGTCGCCGGGCGTGAGGCGGATGTTGGGATGTTCCCCCCGCGAAATGCGCGTCAGCGCCGCGCGCGGCTCGCCCTGGCAGCCGGTGCACAGCACCAGCACGTCCTGCTTGGGAATATTCATGACCTCGCGCTCGTTGATGAACTCAGCGTCGTTGCTCAAGTAGCCGCTTTCCTTCGCCGCCGCGACGACGCGGTGCAGCGACCGCCCGGCCAGCGCCACGACGCGCCCGGCATCCTTCGCTGCCTGGATAATGGTCGCCACGCGCGCCAGGTTGGAGGCGAACGTCGTCACCACGGCGCGATGCCTGCACTCACCGATGAGTTTCACCAGATGCTCGCGCACCTCCGCTTCCGATCCCGATTCGCCTTCGACAAATACATTGGTCGAATCGCAGACCATGGCCAGCACTTTGCCGTCGCCGTATTTTTTGAGCGCCTCGTAATCGGAAACCGGGCCGATCAGCGGGTCGGCATCGAATTTCCAGTCGCCGGTGTGCATGACGACGCCTTTGGATGTGGTAATCGCCACCGCCTGCATTTCGGGAATCGAATGCGTCAACTCGATCAGCTCCAGCGCGAAGGGCCCGATCTCGACGGAACTGCCCGGTTTCATGGCCGTGACTTTCGGTTTGGTCCCCGGCCCCATCTCCGCCAGCTTGTGGCTTAAGAAAGCGGCGGTGAACGGCGTTGCGTAAATCGGGCACTCGAACTCGCGCCACAGATACGGCACCGCGCCCAGATGATCCTCATGCGCATGGGTAAGCACCAGCGCCAACAAGTTCTTTTTGATCTCGGCGAGGAAGGAAATATCCGGCACGATAATCTCAACGCCCGGCAGCGAATCATTGGCAAACCCGATGCCGCAATCCACCATCAGCCATTTGCCGCCGAGCTGGTAGAGATTGAGATTCATCCCGATCTCATTGCTCCCGCCCAGCGGCACGAACAGCAATTCATCGCGGTATTTGGAAAAATCGAAGGTCATTACTTATTCATCTCAAAAATTTCTTTCAGTCCCCAGATGGTCAAATCCGGCTCGAGCGCTTCGATGGCCGCGCAGGCTTTGGCATATAAGGGGGAAAGCCCGCCAGTAGCAATGACTTTCATCGACTTTCCATATTCTTTCTTGATGCGCGCCACAATCCCCTCCACCAGCCCCACATACCCATAATAAATGCCCGATTGCATGGCGCCCACCGTATTGGTGCCGATAACTTTCGCCGGCGGCTGGATGGCGACGTTGGGCAGCTTGGCGGCGGCTCGCTGCAGCGCATCGAGCGACAAATTGACGCCCGGCGCGATGATGCCGCCGATATAATCGCCCTCGCCACTGACGATATCGAACGTCGTCGCCGTGCCGAAATCGACGACGATCAGCGCCTGTTTATAACGCTTCCAAGCCGCCGCCGCGTTGACTAACCTATCCGCGCCGATCTCCGCCGGGTTATCGATTTTCACGCCGATGCCGGTTTTTATTTTTAAGCGAGGATCGCCGATGACCAGCAATTCGGTATGGAAATAGCGCCTGGCCAGCTGCCGCAAATCGAACAATGCCTGCGGCACGACAGAGGCCAGGATTGCGCCTTTGATTTTTTCTGGTGAAATTCCGCCATGTTCCATCACCTGCGTCAGCCACACGCCATATTCATCGGCGGTGCGCCGCGCGTCGGTATGGATGCGCCATTGCCCCTTCAGCACTTCGCCGTCGAACACAGCAAATACGACGTTGGTATTTCCGGCATCGATCACTAAAAGCATAATAGTTTTACCATAATCAGGTCATGGGTTGTTGGTCATGGGTCATGGGTTTCTGGATAGTTTTTACTCATGACCAGGGACCAATGACCCATGACTATTTTCACGCCCCCACCGCCTCGACCGGAAACACATCCCCGGCATGTACCTGCTGTCTTTTGCCGTTATCAAGCTTCAGCAACAAGCTGCCGTCGGCGTCAATGCCCTGGGCGATGCCCTCGATATTTCCCTCGGGCAGCCGCGCGCACAATCGTTGCTCCATGCCCCACGCCGACTGCGTCCAGCGCTTGCGCACGGGCGCGAATCCCTTGATGTTCCATTCGTTGTAGCGCTCGATGAAATGATGGATGAAGCGCGACAGGATAATCTTGGCGCTGACCAGTTCGACGCCCGCATCCTTGAGGCAGGTAGCCGGAAATTCGGTGCGCGGCGGAAAACTATCGACATTGATGCCCAGCCCGACCACCACCCATGATTTTTCATTCCCGTCCCGGAATGATTCCAATAAAATGCCGCCCAGCTTGCGGTCGCCAAGGAGAATATCGTTCGGCCATTTGCATTTGAGATGAGTGGGATCGGACAGCAGCGCTTCCAGCGCCTCGATCGCCGCCACTGCTGCCACAAAGGAAAGCTGGCACAACTCCGGCAACGGTTTTTCCGGCTGCAACAATACGGACACAAACAGATTGCCCTCCGACGACACCCAGGCGCGCCCCATGCGCCCTTTGCCCTCGGTCTGGCGTTTCGCCCAGATCACCGCGCCGTTGCTGCCGCCGTTCCTGGCCAGGCGTTTGGCTTCCTCGTTGGTCGAATCCAGCGCGTCGAACGACAACAGGTGATAATCGTTGAGCAGGTTGGAATTATTTTTATGTTTTCTGGCCATATTATTTCAAAAGTGCCTCCGCCGCCATTTTCGTCTGCGTGATGAGCGGCGTCGGGACGGTAAAGAATAATAGCGTGACGGCGGCGCTGATGGCAATGGCAACGCGCAGCGGAAGCGGCGAAGCGGCATCGAACGGTTGCGCCGGTTCATCGAAATACATGATCTTGACGATCTTGATATAATAAAAACCGCTGATGACGCTGGTGATGACGCCAATGACAGCGAGCCACGCCAATCCCGCGCCTACCGCCGCCCATATCACGTACAGCTTGCCGAAAAACCCGGCCAGCGGCGGGATGCCTGCCATGGAAAACATGAAGATGGCAAACACCAACGCCCCCAGCGGGTTGGTTTGCGCCAGGCCGGACAAATCCTTTATCTCCTCGACATACTGCCCATGGCGGCGCATCAGCAGTACGCAGCCGAACGCCCCGGCGCTCATAAAAATATACACGCCCAAATAAATCAGCAGCGCCTGCACGCCTGCCGTATTGGCCGCCGCCAGCCCCATCAGCATAAACCCGGCATGGCCGATCGAGCTATAAGCCAGCAGCCGCTTGATGTTGGTCTGCATGATGGCGGCCAATGCGCCGACGATCATCGAAGCGACAGAGACAAAAATGATAACCTGCTGCCACTGCCCCGCCAGCGCGCCGAACGGCTGCGACAACAAGCGCGCCAGCAGGGCAAAGGCGGCCAGCTTGGGCGCGGTGGCAAAGAATGCCGTCACCGGCGTCGGCGCGCCTTCATAGACGTCGGGCGTCCACATATGGAACGGCGCCGCCGAAACCTTGAAACAAAAACCGATGAGTATCAGGATAAGGCCTACGATGACGCCGCGCGAAACCGCAGCACCCGCGGTGGTAAAAAGCTCGGAAAGACTCTGGAAACTGGTCGTCCCGGCGAAGCCATACACCAGCGATATGCCGAACAGCAACATGCCCGACGCCAATGCGCCGAGGACGAAATATTTGAGGCCGGCCTCGCTCGATTTTGCATCGTCGCGCGCGAATGATGCCAGCACGTACAGCGCCAGGCTCGACATTTCCAGCGCCAGGTACAGTGCCAGCAGATCGGCAGCGGATACCATCAGCATCATGCCCAACAGCGAAAGCAGCATCAGCAATACGAATTCGAACGGCCTGCCCTCTTCCTTAAGCCAGCCCGCGGACAGCAGCAACGCCAGCGCCCCGGCCAGCAGCAGCAGATATTTGACCAGCACGGAAAAACTATCGGTAATGAACATGCCGTTCATGACCAGCCGCGTTCCGCCGAAAGCATGATGGATGAGAATAGCGGCGATGCCCAGAACCAGCAATCCCAGAAACAACAGCGCGCCATTGGCGCGCGGATTGTTGTACACGCAATAGAGCAACAGAATCAGCGCCGCCGTGCCGAGATACAACTCCGGCATCAGCGCCGTATAGCTTGAAAGATGTATGTCGCCCATCGCCTGCGTCATGGTTTCACCTGTTTGATCAACTGCGTCACCGACGCCTCCATCGCGCTGAAATACGGTTTCGGATAAAGTCCGATCCACACGACCAGCAGCACAATCGGCACGAAGAACGTCATCTCGCGCGCGGTCATTTCTTTCATCGTGCGCACATCGTCATGCACGATCTCACCGAACACAACGCGGCGATAGAGCCACAGCATATAGGCCGCACCCAGCACGACACCGCTGGTGGCCAGGAATGCCACCCATGTATTCGCCTTGAACGCGCCGAGCAATACGAGAAATTCACCGACGAAGCCCGACGTAGAGGGCAGGCCAACGGCGGCCAGCGTGAAGAACATGAATATCGCCGCATATTTCGGCATGACATTGACCACGCCGCCGTAGCGAACGATTTCACGGGTGTGCAGCCGGTCATAGACGACGCCGACGCAGAGGAACAACGCGCCCGACACCAGACCGTGACTTATCATTTGAATAATTGCACCCTCTATGCCCTGCATGTTGAAGGTGAAAATCCCGATGGTCACAAAGCCCATATGTGCCACCGACGAATAGGCGATGAGTTTCTTCATGTCCTGCTGCATCAGCGCTACCAGTGAGGTGTAAATTACGGCAATAACACTAAGCGAAAAAATCAGCGGCGCGAAGTAATGCGAAGCCCCCGGCAGCATCGGCAGCGAAAAACGCAGGAAGCCGTACGCGCCCATTTTGAGCAAAATACCGGCCAGTATGACCGAACCAGCGGTTGGCGCCTGCACGTGCGCGTCAGGCAGCCAAGTATGCACCGGCCACATCGGCACCTTGACGGCGAACGACGCCAGCATAGCCAGGAACAACCATTGCTGCACCGGCAACGCCAGTTGCGGCGCGAGTTTCATCAGATCGGGAATGCTCATCGTGCCGAAGGTGAAATAAAGATAGAGTATGGCGACTAAAAACAACACCGACCCGGCGAAAGTATAGAGGAAGAATTTATAGGCGGCGTAGATGCGCTGCTTGCCGCCCCAGATGCCGATGATGAGATACATCGGGATCAGCATCCCCTCGAAAAAGAGATAGAACATGACGGCATCCAGCGCGCAGAATACACCGATGACCATCGATTCCAACAGCAGGAAACTGACCATGAAGGCGCGGACGCGGGTTTGTATGGATTCCCAGCTGCATAAAATGCAGATCGGCATCAGGAAAGTGGTCAGCAATAGCATAAACAGCGAAATGCCGTCTAGCCCAAGATAATAATTGATATTGAAACCGACAAACCATTCATGCTTTTCGACGAACTGGAAATCCGCGGTGCCGCCGTTGAACCCGACCCATGTAAAAATCGAAACGAGAAAAGTGATACAGGTGGTGAACAGCGCGATATAGCGCGCTTCGTCGGCGGAACGCTCGTTCTCGCCATGCGCAAACAGCATGATGATGAGCGCGCCGAGCAGGGGCAGGAGTATGAGTGCGGTCAGCATCATCCGAACACCACCCAACTGACGATGACGAGGAAGCCAAGCAGCATGGCAAAGGCATAATGATAGACATAGCCGGTTTGCAAGCGGCTGACCCGCCCGGCGGAAAAATAAGTCACCAGCGCCGCGCCATTGGGGCCAAGCCCGTCGATGATTTTATCGTCCCAGAATTTCCAGAGGTAATAACCGAAGCGCTTGGCGGGCTGCACAAACAGGAAATCATACAGCTCATCGAAATACCATTTATTGAGCAGGAAGCGATAGAGGAACGGGAAATCCGCCGCCAGCCGCGTAGGCAGCGCCGGATTCCTGATATAAAAATGCCAGGCCAGGACGATGCCACCCAGCGCTACCACCAGCGGCAGGAAGCCGACCCAATGCGGCACATGATGCGCCTCTTCAAGCGCGGCGAACGAAGCGATCGAATTCTGCCAATACGCGCCGTCCGGCGATGCCAGCCCGAACACATAATAGCCGAGCATCCCGGAAAATACCGCGCCGAACGCCAGCAACAACAACGGTTTCAGCATGATGGGCGGCGATTCGTGGACATGGTGCATCACTTCATACGACGCGCGCGGCTTGCCGTGAAACGTCATGAACAATAGCCGCCAGGAATAAAACGCTGTCATGAACGCTGCGGCAATACCCAGGCAAAAGGCCAGCCGCCCTACGCCTCCCGCAGCATAGGCCGCTTCCAGAATCATATCCTTGGAATAATATCCGGCGAAGATGGGAATGCCGGCCAGCGCCAGCGAGCCGATCCACATATAGGCGTAGGTGATGGGCATTTTACGCCAGATGCCGCCCATCTTGCGCATGTCCTGCTCGCCCGACATGCCGTGAATGACAGAGCCAGCGCCGAGGAACAACAGCGCCTTGAAAAACGCGTGCGTCATCAGGTGAAAAATCCCCGCGCTGTATGCCCCGACGCCGCAGGCGAAAAACATATAGCCGAGCTGCGAGCAAGTCGAATAAGCGATGACGCGTTTGATGTCGTTCTGCACCAGCCCGATGGTCGCGGCGAAAAAGGCGGTCAGCGCCCCGACAATGCACACCATATTCAGCGCCGTGTGCGATTGCTCGAATAAAGGCGAGCAACGCGCCACCAGGAACACGCCTGCCGTCACCATCGTCGCGGCGTGGATCAGCGCCGACACCGGCGTCGGGCCTTCCATGGCATCGGGAAGCCAGGTGTGGAGGCCGATTTGCGCTGATTTCCCCATCGCGCCGATGAACAGCAATATGCAGATCAAGGTCAATGCATTGCACTCATGGCCGAGGAAGCGCATCGTATCGGCGGCATGTTTTGGCGCGGCGGTAAAAATTTGATCGAAATAGACGCTGCCGAACAACCCATAGACCGCAAAAATTCCCAGGGCAAAGCCAAAATCACCGACGCGGTTGACCAGAAAAGCTTTAATCGCCGCCGCGTTGGCCTCCGGCTTTTTGAACCAGAAACCGATCAGCAGGTACGAACACAGGCCGACGCCTTCCCAGCCGAGAAATAATTGCACCAGATTGTCCGACGTCACCAGCATCAGCATGAAAAACGTGAACAACGACAGGTAGGCCATGAAGCGCTGCTGGTGCGGGTCTTCGTGCATATAACCCACCGAATAAACATGCACCACCGCCGATACGAACGTCACCACCACCAGCATCACCGCCGTCAGCGCATCGACGCGCAACGTCCACGCGGCGGTGAAATCGCCCGAGGCAATCCACGGCGCGATATTCACCTTATACATCAGCCCGCCTGCACCGAATAATTCCCGCCAGTCGGCGGCAGGCGCGGCAAATTCGGCAAACACCATCGCCGACAGCAACGCCGAAACGACCATCGCCCCGCAGGTAAGCCAATGTGCCGCGCATGGCGTGACGATGCGCACGATCAGGCCAACAGTCAGCGCGGCAAAAAGCGGAAGAAATACGATGAGAGCGATCATCCTTATCCCTTCATCAGATTGACATCTTCCACGGCAATACTGCCGCGGTTGCGGAAATAAATCACTAAAATAGCAAGGCCGATGGCGGCTTCGGCGGCGGCGACGGTGAGGACGAACATGGCAAAAATCTGCCCCGTGAGGTCGCCGAGCTTGACCGAAAACGCGACGAAATTGATATTGACCGAAAGCAATATCAACTCAATCGACATCAGGATGGTAATGATGTTCTTGCGGTTTAAAAAAATGCCGCAAATGCCCAGCGTAAACAGCAGGCCGGATAATACCAGGTAATGCATGATGCCGATTTGCCCAAAGAAATGTTGTTCCATCACGAAATCCCCTCGCCCGATTTAACATGCACAATCTCCACCCCATCCGCCTTAGTGCGCGCCAGCTGATGCGCAATATTTTGCTTGCGGACGTCCGGGCGGCGCGGACGCAGCGTCAGTGTGATGGCGCCGATCATGGCGATGAGCAGGATGATCCCCGAAAGCTGGAACGGGTAAAGATACCAAGTATAAAGCACGTCGCCGATGGCCTGCGTGTTACTGATATGCGCACTGTCTGGAATCGCCTGCCTGACGGGCGCCAAGGCGGACGGATGCGCCAGCGACACATAAAACACGAAGGCAAATTCAAAAAACACGATAGCAGCGACGGCGGCGCCCATGGGCAGGTAGCGCAGGAAACCGTTGCGCATTTCGACGATGTCGATATCGAGCATCATCACCACGAATAAAAACAGCACCGCCACCGCGCCGACATAGACAATGACCAAAATCATGGCGATGAACTCCGCGCCCAGCAGCACGAACAGCCCCGCCGAATTAAAAAACGCCAGAATCAGGAAAAACACTGAATGCACGGGATTTTTCGACGAAATCACCATCACCGCCGAGGCCAGGGTGATCGCGGCGAAGACATAAAAGATGAGGGTAGAAAGCAATTCTTGCATAATCATCTTCGAGGCGACCTACCTTCATGTTTTCCAAGATTTTGCAATGATTTGGTTGTCGTACTTTCGAATAAAAGTTGTAAAGTGCCAAACGCTTCCTGTTCTTCCCGCGTTAGCCGGTCTTGTTTAAGTAGCGTTATTAGTTCACGTCCCACCTCTTCGTCAGCACCGTCATCTATTCTGCGAATAAGCTTAGTAACATCTTGGTGCTGCTTTTCACGCCCAGGTTGTACATGATCCGGATCATATAGTGCTTTAAGCATTGCCCAAGAAAGTTTCATTGACCTCTCAATGTTTTTAATTACAGGATGCTGATTATGTTTTTTGTTATCCATAAATATTCCAATATGTTTTACCTATACTCCTTATCTGCTTCCAGATTCGCCGCCAGCGCTGGTTCCCAGCGGTCGCCATTGGCCAATAATTTTTCCTTGTTGTAAAATAATTCCTCGCGCGTTTCGGCGGCGTATTCGAAATTGGGGCCTTCGACGATGGCGTCGACCGGGCAGGCTTCCTGACAAAAGCCGCAATAGATGCATTTGGTCATGTCGATGTCGTAGCGCGTCGTGCGCCTGCCGCCGTCCTCGCGCACTTCGGCTTCGATGGTGATGGCCTGCGCCGGACAGATCGCCTCGCACAGCTTGCAGGCGATGCAGCGTTCCTCGCCGTTGGGATAACGCCGCAGCGCATGTTCGCCTCGGAAGCGGGGCGACAGCGGGCCTTTTTCGTATGGATAATTGATGGTGACGGGTTTTTTGAAAAAATAGGTAAGCGTCATGGCGAATCCGGCCACTAACTCCGCCAGCAGAAACGAGCGCGCTGCCCTGTCAAGCCTTACCATCGGGTTGCTCCCTTAATTTCCGGCGGTGGCGCCGCACGTACCATATCACCATCATTATCACTCCTCCGATAATCGCAGCTTCGACATACGGCATGTAATGCTTCACCAGCGCCTTATTGCCGCCGATCACATAGCCGACCAATACCAAGATTGACATCCATAGTCCACCGCCAACACCGGTATAAGTGGTGAATTTTTTGACGTTCATGTGCGACAGCCCGGCCGGAAACGCCATGAAATGGCGCAATCCCGGTATCAGGCGGCCGGTTAATACCGAAATTTCGCCGTGACCGGCGAAAAATTTATCGAGCATCTCGATTTTATCGTGGGTGAAAAACAGATATTTGCCATAGGCAAACAAAAAGCGGCGGCCAAAGTGACGCGCGACGTAGTAAGAAAACAACGAGCCGCTGATGTCGCCGAAAATGGCGCTGGCCATGACCAACCACACATTCATCTGGTGCTGCTCGACGAGGTAACCGGCGGGAATCATGATGGCCTCGACCGGAATCGGCACCAGGGCGTTTCCGAAAAACATGGTGATGAACAGACCGAGATAGCCGAAGCCCTGCACCACATCGACCAGCCATGAAGCGAAGGTTTCCACTTATCTAACCCGCTTTCGCATAAACGACATATCCCGCAACCAGCACCACCCACAGCAGCGACAACGGCAGAAATACCTTCCAACCCAGGCGCATGAGTTGATCGTAGCGGTAGCGCGGCAGCGTCGCCCGCGCCCAGATGAAGACGAACAGGCACGCCAGCACCTTGGCGATAAACCACGCCGCGCCTGGAACCAGGGTAAACGGCGCGACATCCAACGGTGGCTGCCAGCCGCCGAGGAATAAAATTGTCGCCATGCCGCTCATCAGGATCATGTTGGCGTATTCGCCGAGGAAAAACAGCGCAAAACTCATCGCCGAATATTCGACGTTATAGCCCGCCACCAATTCCGCTTCCGCTTCCGGCAGGTCGAACGGATGGCGGTTAGTCTCGGCCAGCGCCGAGATGAAAAACACGACGAACATGGGGAATAAAATGCCGAACGCATTCCAATGCTGGATGCCGCCGCCCTGCGCGCGCACGATATCGCCGAGATTCAGCGAGCCGGACATCAGCATCACGGTCACGATGACGAAGCCGATGGACACTTCGTAGCTCACCATCTGCGCGCTGGAGCGAATGGCGCCGAGGAAGGCGTATTTCGAGTTGCTCGCCCAGCCGGCCATGATGATGCCGTACACGCCCAGGCTGGAGATGGCGAAGAGATAAAGGATGCCGACATTAATGTCGGCGATGACGAAATCCGGCGCGATCGGAATCACCGCCCAGCCCAGCATCGCCAGCGAAAAAGTCAGCATCGGCGCGGCGATGAACACAATCTTGCTCGCCTCGGACGGCAGGATGGTTTCCTTGAACAATAATTTCAACCCATCGGCAAAGGGCTGCAACAGTCCCCAGAACCCGACGACATTCGGCCCCTTGCGCAACTGCATCGCCGCAATCACCTTGCGCTCCACCAGCGTCAGCATCGCCACGCAGATGAGGAGCGGCACCACCACCAACAGGATTTTGCCGATGAGGAGAAGGAGGGGGAGGAGTTGGTTGAAAAAATCTGTCATTTACACACCTTAAGCTCTGTCATCGCCCGAATCGCACTTGCGATTCTAGGGCGACCCAGTCTTCTTAATTCAGGTGATGACGAGTTCAATTCAGCCAACAATCTCTTCATACAAATCTTTCCACTCCGGATTCATTTTTTCAATCAACGCCAATTTCATGGCACGTGTATATTTCTTGAGGCGCTTTTCCCTGTGAATAGCAGTTTCCATTGATTCATGCACTTCATACCATACAAGCAAATGTACTCCATATTTTTTAGTGAACCCATCTACAACACTTGTTTTATGCTGATATGTTCTCCCTATGAGATCTGATGTTACGCCAATATACAATGTGCCGTTTCTCCGGCTTGCCATGATATATACCGCGATACATTCCCTCCTGCGCATTTTAATTCTCCTCTTCCGCCATGGCCACCTCGTCATCCCCCGAGTTGCGAAGCAACTCTAGGGGGATCCAGAAAGACTGGATGGCCTTAGAATTACTTCGTAATTCAGGCCATGACGGGTTACGCCACCTTCCTCATCCCCTGCCCCAGAATTTCCTTCGTACATTCCGCCATCGTCTTGGAAGCGCGGCTGATCGGGTCGGTCATGTAGAAATTACTGATGAATTCCTCGAACGGCGCATCGGATATACGGAACTGACCGCCATGTTCCGGCATCGCAGGCCATGCGGCGGGAATAACTTCGTCTACGTTAGCAAAATGCGGCGCAAGCTTCACCATGCGCGCGCGCAATTGCGCCAGGTTATCATAGGGCAACGGCTTACCCAGCGCGTCCGAAAGCGCGCGGATGATCGCCCAGTCTTCCTTGGCCTGGCCGGGCGGGAACACGGCGCGTTTCGTCTGCTGCACGCGGCCTTCGAGGTTGACGTAGGTCGCGTCTTTCTCCGTATAGGCCGCGCCGGGCAGCACCACGTCCGCCCAATGCGCCCCGGCGTCGCCATGATGCCCCTGGTAGATAACGAAAGCATTGGCCAGCCGCTCCATATCGAATTCGTCGGCGCCCAGCAAATAGACTAGCTTGATTTCCTCGCGGCGGCATCCGTCGAAGATTTTCCCCATAGGCTTGCCGCCCTCGGCAGGCACGAAGCCGAGATCGAGCGCCCCTGCCCTCGCCGCCCCATGATGCAGCACGTTAAAGCCGTTCCAGCCGTCCTTGACCAGGCCGCACTTATCCGCAATCGCCCGCGCCGCTGCGAAAATTTCCTCGCCGTCGGGACGCGCCAGCGCTCCGCTGCCTAAAATAAGCATCGGCTTTTTGGCGGCGGTTAAAATTTTGGACAATTCATGCCGCCCGCCGGCAATATCGCCAAGAAGGCCCGGATCGTTTCCGAGCGTTTCATAAGGATAGGTCAGGTCAGTTTCCGCCCCGATATGATACACCTTCAGCCCATGACGCCATGCCTTGCGGATACGGGCATTCACCATCGCCGCTTCACGGCGTGGATTGGCTCCGATGAGCAGGCACATATCGGCCTGTTCGATGCCGGCGATGGTCGTATTGAATAGATAATGGGCACGATTCGCCGCATCAAGATGCGCGCCATCAATGCGGCAATCGCGGCTGACAACACCCAGCCCATCGAGCAAATCGCGTAGCGCCATGACGCTTTCGGCGCAGGCCAGATCGCCCGCCAGTGCCGCCATCTCCTCCGGTTGCAGGCGCTTCATCCATTCGGCAATGAGCGCAAACGCTTCCGGCCATGTCGCCTCCACCAGCTTGCCTTCGGCATTTCGGATATACGGCCGGTCGAGCCGCTGCACGCGCAGCCCGTCGCAGGCATGGCGCGTCTTGTCGGAAATCCATTCCTCGTTGATATCCTCGTTAATGCGCGGCAAAATGCGCAGCACCGCTTCGCCGCGGGAATCAATGCGAATTGCCGAGCCGACCGCATCCATCACATCGATCGATTCGGTTTTTTTCAAGTCCCATGGGCGCGCGACAAAGGCATAGGGCCGCGAGGTCAGCGCGCCGACGGGGCAAATATCAACCAGATTTCCGGAAAGCTCCGACGTAATCGCTTTTTCGACATACGTCCCGACTTCCATATGTTCGCCGCGGCCGAACGCGCCCAACTCCGGCACGCCCGCGATGTCTTCGGCGAAGCGGATACAACGCGTGCAGTGGATACAGCGCGTCATCTGCGTTTTGATCACCGGCCCCATGTATTTATCTTCGACGGCGCGTTTCATCTCGCGGTAGCGGCTTTTGCCCTGGCCGTAAAAAAGCGCTTGGTCCTGCAAATCGCACTCGCCGCCCTGGTCGCAGATCGGGCAATCCAGCGGATGGTTGATGAGCAGGAATTCCATCACACCCTCGCGCGCTTTTTTCACCATCGGCGAGTTGGTTTTGACCACCATGTTATCGGCGCACGGCAGCGCGCAACTGGCCTGCGGCTTGGGCGGTCCGGGCGATACCTCAACCAAACACATGCGGCAATTCCCGGCGATGGCCAGCCGCTCATGATAACAAAAGCGCGGAATCTCGATGCCCAACTGCTCGCAGGCCTGGATGATCACCGTGCCGGGTTCGACTTCGATCTCTTGTCCGTCAATGGTCAGTTTGGGCATGAATTATTTCTTATCCAATTTATGTGAAATATCGATCAATAATTTTTCGATATTGGCCAGATGCTCAAGCATCATGCGCTGGCGTTCCATGATGAGCTGATTATTAGCGTAATTGTCGATGATGCGTCTGCCTAATTTACTATCCTGGCGTATCTTGAACGCATATAAAAGCACAATAGTAATCAATATGATGACCATCGGCAGGAGAGCAATCATTGATTGGTCCCAAAGACTGCTTTGTACCGCGTTCATGGCATTTATAGCATCCTCCGTATTTTTTTTCATTTGTACGGGATTAAGTTTTTGTGCGCCGCCTGCCTGCTGCGCGCTACCGGCTTGCGGCTGCAACCGGGATACCGAAGGTGAAACCGCAGGAGATACAGGATATGCGTCTTCGGCAGCGTTTGCCGGGACAGCCATCATCAATCCAATTACACAATATAGAAATATAGGCATTACTGTTACCTCGTTTGCTTATTTTACTGGTTCATCATCTCGAAAAAAAATTCGCAGTCGTCAATGGTCAGTTTGGACATAAGAATAATGACATCGTTATTTATTGCGCGCATATTGTTCCATAATCTCAAACATCTTTTCTTTGAGCATCTCAAATTCCTGGTTCTTGTCCCGCCTGAATTTCACGGCGTTGAGATTGATTTTCTTTTTGGTCTGGGCAGCCCGGCCGCCGCCGACGAATTCGATCTCGCCGAAGTTGAACCGGGACGCCTCCTTGAACTGCACTTCCGACATGGCGCTCAAGGGGATTTCCCGCTTGGCATTGAGGCCATAAGTCAACGCGTTCCATAAGCCTTTCCGGTGAATCACCACGCGATCGGCCAGCAGCTCGACCTGCCCGTTCAACCCCTCGACTCGCATGATCAGCTTGGCCATGTCATGCCACCTTTCTTCTTGAATATTCCTTTATCCGCCGCTCAATCTCCGGCCGGAAATGCCTGACCAGCCCCTGCACCGGCCACGCCGCGGCGTCGCCCAGCGCGCAGATGGTGTGGCCTTCGATGCGGCTGGCGATGTCGAGCATCTGGTCGATTTCGGCCACCTCCGCCTCGCCGCGCACCATGCGATCCATGATGCGCCACAGCCAGCCGGTGCCCTCGCGGCAGGGCGTGCACTGGCCGCAGGATTCATGCATGTAGAATTTCGACAGCCGCGCGATGGCGCGCACGATGTCGGTCGATTTGTCCATGACAATCACCGCCGCCGTGCCCAGCCCGGATTTTACGGCTTTAAGCGAATCGAAATCCATCAGCACCGTATCGCAGATTTCTTTGGGAATCACCGGCACCGACGAGCCGCCGGGAATCACGGCCAATAAATTATCCCAGCCGCCGCGTACGCCGCCCGCGTGCGTTTCAATCAACTCGCGCAGCGGCACGCCCATCGCGTCTTCGACGTTACAGGGTTTATTGACATGGCCGGAAATGCAATAAACTTTTGTGCCGGTATTATTCGGCCTGCCGATGGCGGCAAACCACGCCGCACCGCGCCGCAAAATGGTCGGCACGACGGCGATGGATTCGACATTGTTGACCGTGGTCGGGCAACCCCACACGCCGCAGGCCGCCGGAAAGGGCGGCTTCAAGCGCGGCTTTCCGGGCTTGCCTTCCAGCGATTCGATGAGCGCCATTTCCTCGCCGCAGATGTAAGCCCCCGCGCCGCGATGCACGAAAATATCGCAATCGAAGCTGCTGCCGCAGGCGTTTTTCCCGATGAGTCCAGCGTCATAGGCCTCCTGGATGGCGTGTTCCAGCCGGTTGCCCTCGTCCCAGAATTCGCCGCGGATATAGATATACGCCGCGCAGGCGCGCATAGCAAAACAGGCGATGAGGCAGCCCTCGATGAGCTTATGCGGCTCGTGGCGCAGCATGTCACGGTCTTTGCACGTGCCCGGCTCGCCCTCATCGGCGTTGACCACGAGATACGATGGCCGCCCGTCGGATTTCTTGGGCATGAACGACCATTTCGTCCCCGTCGAAAATCCCGCCCCGCCGCGCCCGCGCAGGCCGGAGGCCTTCACTTCCTCGATGATCGCGTCCTGCCCCTTGGCCAGCAACGTCTTGGTCATGTCCCAGTCGCCACGCTTCCTCGCCCCTTCGAGTTTCCAGTCCTCGAAGCCGTAGAGATTGGTGAAGATGCGATCTTTATCGGTGAGCATAAACTATAATTCCCTTTTTTCTTGTAAGAGTTTTTGTAGATTAGCTTCCGATATCTTTCTCCAATAATTTTGTTTTTCTTTAAGCATATCTACAAGAATTTTTAACATCTCATCATTCTTTTCGTGCAAATTGCCATGTCGATATTCACCGGGTAATTGATGCTTCTCCCATAATTCTTTTGATATAGCTTCAACCCCGCTATCATGACCCTCATTCTCAATATGCTCAATCAATTCTCTTGAAACGGCGACAAACATACCAAGAGCAATAGGTACATCAAGCTTTTCGAAGGCAATCTTGCGTCCATCTGGAAATTCAACATCGAAAAATCGATGGTGGGCTTCAGGTGGTATCAGTTTTTTTAGTTTATCGAAAGGAGCAGGAGGCTCTCCACAAAGATACATGGAACCAATTACCTTATTATCTTTTAAGGCATATCCACATGTAGACAAATTTATAGTACAATCCGCAACAATCGTCATATCTTTAAAGGGGAAAATGCGATAATCTGGCTCAGCCATAACACTCTCATGGATTCTTTTCCACCGGCTCCGTTGACTTCCTCTTCCCCTGCGGCCCTGCCTTGGGCTGGCCGCCATGCGCCAGCACGTCGATGATGCGCGTCACGTTGTCCGCCGTCAAATCCTCGTAATAATATTCGCCTTGTGCGCTTACGACCTGGCACATCGGCGCGTTGACACAGGCGCCCAGGCATTCGACTTCTTTGAGCGTGAACTGCCCATCCGGCGTCGTCTCGCCACAACTTATGCCCAGATGGCGCTCGCAGGCTTCAACAATCGCATCCGACCCGCGCAGCCAGCAGGGTGTCGTCGTGCATACGCCGATGACGTGCCTGCCCACCGGCTCCAGGTTATACATGTTATAAAAGCTGGCCACCTCGTAGACGCGCACCGGCGCCATGCCGAGTATTTCCGCCACGTAGTCCATCGCGCTCTTGGGCAGCCAGCCGTCGTTCTGATGCTGCGCCAGCATCAGGAGCGGCATGACGGCGCTCTCGTGCCGGCCTTGCGGATAGCGCGCGATGATGGCCTTGGCCTGCGCGAAATTCTCGGGCGTAAAGGCGAAACGTTCAGGCGCGACTGCATCGGTTTGGTGAATTTTTCCCGTCATGTTTTCCCCGTTCAGCGCCGGCGCCCGCGCCCACGGCGCGGCTGCGGCGGCGGCTGTTCATTGACCCTGATATAGACTTTCACCATCCGCCCCTTGATCGTGCCTTCCGGCGGCATGAGCAGCATCTGCCCCGCCGCGAACGGCTCCACGGGAGTGACGACGATAAAACAGGCCTGCGTATCCGTCGACGCTCGGTCCTGATAAAAAAAGACCATGCCCGATGCATCGACGAGATATTGCTGCAGCCCCGATACCTGCTTGGCGATTTCGCCGCGTATCGAAGCGGGCGGCAGCTCGGCATTGCCGATATATTTTCCATAGGTGCTGTTGGCATCGAAAAGAATGAATTGTACGGGGTTGCTGAGGAACGCCGACATCTCAGCGCCGGACGGCGTTTCAAACACACGCAGCAATTTCCACACGCCTGGCACCTCCTTCGCCGTGCACGGGCGCGACGGCGGAAGCTGCGGGAATACCGGTGCGGGCGGAGCATATTGGACGGGCTGCTGCGCCGCAGCGGGCGCGGTCATGCCTATTACAAACAACAATGTGTATAAAAATCGTGGGACATGACACGTGATACGTGGAAAAACAAATGCTTTACCACGTATCACGTTCCACGTTTCCCGATACAAAAAATTCATCGATCGATTTCCCCAAATACAATATCCATGGTGGCGATGATGGCCACCACGTCGGCCAGCATATGCCCCTTCGTCATAAAATCCAATGCCTGAAGATGCGCGAATCCCGGCGCGCGGATGCGGCAGCGGTAGGGCATGTTGCCGCCGTCGGCCACCAGATACACGCCGAACTCGCCCTTGGGCGCTTCGACAGCAGTGTAGGTTTCGCCTGCCGGCACATGATAACCTTCGCTGTACAGCTTGAACTGGTTGATGAGCGCTTCCATCGAGGTTTTCATCAGCGCACGCTTGGGCGGCGTGATTTTGGGGTCGTCGGTCGCTATCGGCCCCTTGGGCATTTTCTCGACGCATTGCTTGATGAGCCGCAGCGACTGCCGCATTTCCTCCATGCGCACCAGGTAGCGGTCATAGCAATCGCCGTTTTTGCCGATGGGAATGTCGAAATCGAGTTGGTCGTAAATCTCATAAGGCTGGCTCTTACGCAAGTCCCAGGCGATGCCGGAGCCGCGCAGCATCGGGCCGGTAAATCCCCAATCCATCGCCTGCTCGGCGGTGACGATGCCGATATCGACCATGCGCTGCTTGAAAATGCGGTTGGGCGTCAGCAGATCGTCCATATCGTCGATGTATTTCTTGAATCCCTCGGCGAATTTATAGATGTCGTCTTCCATCCCCGCCGGAATGTCCTGATGCACGCCGCCCGGGCGGATATAGGCCGAATGAAACCGCGCCCCCGACGCCCGCTCGTAAAACTCGAGGATTTTTTCGCGCTCCTCGAACAGCCATAGCAGCGGCGTCATCGCCCCGACATCGAGCGCTTGCGTTGTAATATTCAGAATATGGTTGAGGAGCCGCGTCAGCTCCGAAAACAGCACGCGGAGATATTGCGCCCGCGGCGGAACCTTGCAGCCCAGCAGCTTTTCGACCGCCAGCGAATAGCAATGCTCCTGGTTCATCGGCGAGACATAATCCAGCCGGTCGAAATAAGGCAGCGCCTGAAGGTAAGTCTTATGCTCGATGAGCTTTTCCGTGCCGCGATGCAACAGCCCGATATGCGGATCAGCGCGCTCCACCACCTCCCCGTCCATCTCCAGCACCAGCCGCAACACCCCATGCGCCGCCGGATGCTGCGGCCCGAAATTGAGCGTGAGATTTTTGATATCGCGGGCGGGGGCGGTCATAGAAACCTATGCATAATATATACGTCTACCAACCCCTTGCTAGCATGGCGGAAGCCTTTGGGCAAGGTGCCGACGATCTCGAATCCAAGGGATTTCCAGAGTATAACGGCGGCTTCGTTGATGCTGACGACGAAATTAAACTGCATCGCCTTATAGCCGAGTTTTCTAGCGGTTTTCAGCGCGTGTTTGCCCATTTTGCGCCCGATGCCTTTGCCGCGATGGTCGGGATGCACGATGAACGAGGCATTGGCGACGTGCTTGGCGCGGCCGGTGCGGTTGGGACGGAGGGCATAGAAACCGGCAATCTCATTCTTGCGCTCGATAATGAAACAATGCGTCTCCGGCGCCGAAATCCAATAGGCGAGGCTACGCTCCGGCGTCATTTCCTCGAGCGTATAGGAATAGGTTTTGCCGTCTTCGAGGACGCGCGTGAACACGTCGTAAATGACCTCGAAATCCTCAAGATTGGCTTTGCGTAGTTTGGTGCTCACTTCGCTGCCGCCTTTTCGTCACCCGGCAATACATAAGGTTTCGGCCCTTCCCACGGGCTTAAATAATCGAAGCTGCGGTAAGCTTGGGTGAGTTTCACCGGCTCGTAGACGACGCGCTTTTGCTCCTCGTCATAACGCACCTCGACATAGCCGGTCAGCGGGAAATCCTTGCGCTGCGGGTGGCCGTCGAAGCCGTAATCGGTGAGGATGCGCCGCAAATCGGGGTTGCCGTCGAACAGCACGCCATACATGTCCCACACCTCGCGCTCATACCACCCCGCGCTCGAAAACACGCCCGTCGCCGATGGCACCGGGGTTTGTTCATCGGTCTGTACTTTCACGCGAATGCGCCGGTTATGCTTGAGGCTCAGGAGTTGATAGACCACCTCGAACCGCTGCGGCCGCTCGGGATAATCGACACCCGCGATGTCGATCAGCTGTTTGAACAGGCATTGCTCATCGTCGCGCAAAAACCACAGCACCGTCTCCAGCGAGGCAGGCCGTATATGCACAATAACCTCACCATTCGCCACCTCATGCTTCAGCACATGCGGCGCGAGGTTCGAGGTGATATGTTCGAGCATGGATTCCATATATTACCTAACAATCGTCCCCGTCCTTCTAATCTTCTTCTGCAATTGCAAAATGCCATACATCAGCGCCTCGGCGGTGGGCGGGCAGCCGGGGACGTAGACGTCGACGGGGACGATGCGATCGCAGCCGCGCACGACCGAGTAAGAATAATGGTAATAGCCGCCACCGTTGGCGCAGCTGCCCATCGAAATCACGTAGCGCGGCTCGGCCATTTGGTCATATACCTTACGCAGCGCCGGGGCCATTTTATTGCACAGCGTCCCGGCGACGATCATCACGTCCGACTGGCGCGGGCTGGGGCGGAATACCAGGCCGAGCCGGTCCATGTCGTAGCGCGAGGCCGCCGCCTGCATCATCTCGACGGCGCAGCAGGCCAGCCCGAACGTCATCGGCCACAGGCTGCCCGTCCGCGCCCAGTTGACCAGCTTGTCCATCTGCGTGATGACGAAACCCTTGTCGCTATATTCGTTATATATATCGGCCAGCAGAGCATCCTGCGAAGGCATTAGAGATTGGGCATTAGGCATTAGGGCGATCATATAAACCGCTCTTTCCCTAATGCCCAATGCCTAAAGCCTAATGCCTTTCTTATTCCCACTCCAATGCCCCCTTCTTCCACTCATAGATAAAGCCCACCGTCAGTACGCCCAGGAACACCATCATCGACCAGAAGCCGGCGGCGCCGATGGTTTTCAGCGACACCGCCCATGGGAATAAAAACGCCACTTCGAGGTCGAAGATGATAAATAAAATGGCGACGAGGTAAAACCGCACGTCGAACTTGCCGCGCGCGTCGCCGAAGGCGTCGAAGCCGCACTCATAAGCCGAGACTTTTTCGTTGTCGGGTTTCTGCCGGGCGATAACCATCGGCAAAAAAACCATTAATCCCGCCAGCACCACGGCAATGGCCAGGAATACGAGGATGGGGAAGTAGGAGGCGACGACGGAATTCATGTAATAAAATTTGTCTTATTTTTAATGTGCTTGCAAGAATAAAGTGGGGTTGCTATAAATTAATTTTTAATGATTGAGGATTAAATAAAATGACCGGATCGGAATCGGAAACTTCTCTCCTAGATTCATACCAACAGCTTGCGCAGAATATTATTTATCACGAATTCAGCCCGCAAACTGATGAATTTGCAGTTCAGTTATTCCATCAAAAACTGGGTGTTTCTAAACATACAATACAAAATGCCGGAGAACTAAACAGTGCATTATGGATATTGAAAGATTTTGACCAAGGCCAAAGGCCGCCTAATAACATCATTAAAAAGCCTTTGAGGAATTCTCTGGTAGTCCTGGCGGCACTCAGAGAGGGAGCAACTGCAGAAGAAAATAAAAATCTTGATTTTATCGAAGGTTTATTGCGCGTACTTGCGGGCAAACTCGGCATAGAACTAATCGACCCCGCCAGCACCAACGCAATGGCGAGGAAGACGATGGACGGTATTACATCAAAACCGTCCCGGTAGAAGCGCTGACATTCGCCCCGAGACTTTCAAGCTGTTGCCGCCGGAAATGTTCCACCAGCCTATCGAAGTGATATTGCACGGACTGTGCCATCGTAATGGGTTGCTGCATTTCCCACGCTTCTCTGGATGGAACAGTGTCCACTTTTTGCGGCCAGTCTTCCGTAAAATTTAACTTATCCTGATCATATTTGCTACGATCTGCCGGATACTTTACCTCAAAGCCGGGCGCTAACCGGGTTAAAAGATTAGTCACGGCTCCCATGCTGGCACTGTATTCCGCCAAGTGATAATGCGCCTCATGTCCTCTGATTTTCTTAGGATCCGCATGTAGATAGCGCATAGTCTCCAACCCTACGCTTCTGCCATCGATCATAGGAAAAGTTGCCTCGGGCGGAATTAGCGGATGATATACGCCATTATCAGAATAGTGTAACTTCTCTCCGTTTTTAGCTTTGAATTCCGCTGCAGCAACAACCATGCGGTCAATCTCTTCTGTTGTGCCGTCGCTGGGCGGTTCCTTACAGGCCAACACGCCGCCATAACGCAGGCATAATGCCTGAAGGCCGTTATTGTTGGAATAATATTGGCTATCCGCCTCCAATGCCCTTTTGGCGTCGCCGTAAGGGCTGCGGTTTGGATAGGTTGCCGCCTCAAGCGGTGCTACATTTCCGCCATTCGTGGAAGATTTTCCCATTACCGCAATCGAGCTTGGGGTAAACACTTTTCTTACTCCCTCTTCATCCGCAATTCGCATAATATCTTTGGGGGCATCAAAATTGATTTTTTTGGCAAGTAGGGGGTGCTTTGCCGACGCTCCCGAAAGCAGAGCAGCCAGGTTGATAATCACCTTTACATTATTCTTTTTGATAAAATTTCGGATGGTATCGGGGGCGGTTACACTAAGAACCTGAATGTTTTTTTCTTCGTCTGCTTTCACATCTGTAAGCAATACCTTATCGCCATAATAACGCTGCAATTCCGGCACCAGGTAGCCTGCCACCTGCCCATTGGCGCCAAGCACTAAAATCTTTTCGTCTCCAGAAACCAATGGGCGCTCCTGCACGGCCTTATCCAACGAAGTCCGTGCTTCTTTCATGCGTTTATTTCTGAGTTCAGTCTTGATCACCGACATGATTTTATATCTCTCTTATGCCTGAACTACAGGAAAGATGGCGGGAGTGACGGGACTCGAACCCGCGGCCTTCGCCGTGACAGGGCGACGCTCTAACCAACTGAGCTACACCCCCGCAAAGAAGTGTTTATGTATTGTACTAATGCACCAGTGCCCCTTCCACCTACGCTAAAGCTTCGGTGAACTTACGTCACCTTCAAGAGGGCGTAAGCCACCCGAAGCCGAAGGCGTAGGGTGGTGGGCGATGACGGGCTCGAACCGCCGACCCTCTCGGTGTAAACGAGATGCTCTACCAACTGAGCTAATCGCCCGTCATTGCCAACGAGAGAGGCTTTTTACCTGTTTTTAACAGGCAATGCAACCACGTCTTTTAGCAAAAAAAACGCCCGGATTTCTCCGGGCGCTCTTTTGCTTGAAGGTATGCCTAAAAAATTAAGCAGCCTTACGCTTGCTGTTCTTATTGACCACTTCGGTCAGGGCCTTGCCGGCCTTGAACTTGGCTTTGTTGGCAGCGGCGATCTTGATGACGGCGCCGGTGCGCGGATTGCGGCCTTCGGTCGCCTTGCGATGGACGACGCTGAACGTGCCGAAGCCGACCAAGCGGATTTCATCACCTTTGGACAGCGCCTTCGAGATGACGGCGATGCAAGCATCGAGGGCTTCAGCGGCCTTGGCTTTGGTCAGGTCGCATTTATCTGCTACTTCTGCAATCAGTTCGTTCTTGTTCATTGTGGGTACTCCCATTGTTGGTTAAGACTAGAAGACTTTGTGCAAGTCGGCTGAAACCCTTGAATTCGAGGCCTCGGCGACAAGCGACACTGCGAAATCAAGCACGGAAAAAAGTAAATGTAAACAGCAATTCGCGTATTTTTTGAAAATATTTTTCTTGCAAGGCCGCGCCCTGCCTTCGTTTAAAGTCACTACTCCCGGTTAACATCGTGCGCGATGTCCTTGGAAAGGCGCAGTTTTTCAGGTGTTTTAGGGTTAGTGCGGCTTCTTGCTTTCGCGCTTTTGGTCGGCGTGAACGATCACCGGCGGGGCTGCGTTATCGACGACTTCGGCGTTGATAATCACCTCCTCGACGTTCGACATGCTCGGCAATTCATACATGAGGTCGAGCAGAATGCCCTCGAGAATGGCGCGGAGTCCCCGCGCGCCGGTCTTGCGCTTGATGGCTTTTTTCGACACGGATTTCAGCGCATCGTCCGAGAAACGCAGGCGCACGCCCTCCATTTCGAATAGCTTGGCATATTGTTTTACGAGGGCATTTTTCGGTTCGGTCAAAATGGAAATCAACGCCCCTTCATCGAGGTCGGTCAGCGTGGCGATTACCGGCAGGCGGCCGACGAACTCAGGAATCAGCCCGAATTTGAGCAGATCTTCCGGCTCGACCATGGAGAATAATTCGCCGATGCGCTGGTTTTCCTTGCTGCGCACATCGGCGCCGAAGCCGATGGCCGTGCCGCGCCCGCGTGCCGCGATGATTTTTTCGAGGCCCGAAAACGCGCCGCCGACGATGAATAATATATTGGCGGTATCGACCTGCAGGAATTCCTGTTGCGGATGCTTGCGCCCGCCCTGCGGCGGAACCGAGGCCACCGTGCCTTCCATGATTTTCAATAATGCCTGCTGCACGCCCTCGCCCGATACGTCACGCGTGATCGACGGATTATCGGACTTGCGCGAAATCTTATCGACCTCATCTATATAGACGATGCCGCGCTGCGCCCGTTCGACATTATAATCGGCGGCCTGCAATAAGCGCAGGATAATATTTTCCACGTCCTCGCCGACATAGCCGGCTTCGGTCAGCGTCGTCGCATCGGCCATGGTGAACGGTACGTCGAGGATGCGCGCCAGCGTCTGCGCCAGCAGCGTTTTGCCGCTGCCGGTCGGGCCGATGAGCAGGATGTTGGATTTGGCCAGCTCGACATCGGAATTTTTTTCGATCAGCGAAATGCGCTTATAATGATTATGCACGGCGACCGAGAGAATTTTCTTGGCCTGGTCCTGCCCAATTACATAATCGTCGAGCACCTTGCGGATGTCGGCGGGCTTGGCGATGTCGTCGCCTTCCTTGGCCAGTACGCCCTTGTCGGCGGCGCGGATGATGTCCATGCACAGCACGACGCACTCGTCGCAGATAAACACCGTCGGCCCCGCAATTAATTTGCGCACCTCATGCTCACTCTTACCGCAGAACGAGCAATAACGGGTGTTCTTCGATTCTTTAGTGCCGGATGGTTTACTCACTGTTTCCTCATTTCGTTATTGTCATGCCGCACTTGTTGCGGCATCTCCCTCCATGGATAGACCCCGCAATAAATGCGGGATGACACTTTCTATTTATCCTTCTTCAACGCCGCATCTTCTGCACTCCGCTTATCCAGCACCTGGTCGACGATGCCGAATTCCTTCGCCGCTTCGGCGCTCAGGAAATTATCGCGCTCCATGTTTTTTTCGATGTGCGATAATTTTTGTCCGGTATGTTTGACATAAATCTGGTTCAGCCGCGCCTTGAGACTCAATATTTCCTTGGCATGAATCTCGATGTCCGTCGCCTGGCCGGAATAGCCGCCCGACGGCTGGTGAATCATGATGCGCGCGTTGGGCAGCGCATAACGCATCCCAGCCTCGCCCGCCGCCAGCAGCAGCGAACCCATCGACGCCGCCTGGCCGAAGCACAGCGTCGACACCTTGGGGCGGATATATTGCATCGTATCATAGATAGAGAGCCCCGACGTCACGATGCCCCCCGGGGAATTGATGTACATGAAAATCTCCTTATCGGGATTTTCCGATTCCAGGAAGAGCAATTGCGCGCAGATCAGCGACGCCATGTGGTCATCGACCCCGCCGACCAGGAAAATAATTCGCTCCTTGAGCAGGCGCGAATAAATATCATAGCTGCGCTCCCCGCGCGCCGTCTGCTCGACGACGATCGGCACCAGCATGTTGTTGTATACTTCGAGTGCGTCTTTCATAGTGTTACCTTATCATATAGGGGTAAATACTTCGTCTACCAGTACCGGTGTAGCGGCCAAAGGTTAAGAATGTGTTAGTGGGCAGCCGGTTGCACGGTAAGTCGAAGTCCCATGCCGTGGACAATGGCGGTCAGCGTGTCCAGGCGGGGGTTTCCGCGCGACGATAACGCGCGCGACAGGCTTTCGCGGGGAATGCCTGCGGCTTTAGCAACTTTGGCGATGCCGCAGGCTTGAGCGATGTCCTTGAGTGCTTCACGCAGCGCTACTTTGCCGCCCGGCTCATCCATTTCTTCCAGGGAAGCCTTAAGATATTCCACCGCAAAAGCAGGATTGCTGCGTAGTTTTTTCAGGAGCCATTCATCGTGAGATACGGTAAGAGGACGTTTTTTCATAGATAAAATCTCCGCTTATAATCGTTCAAATATTCAATAGCCTGTTTAATATCCGTATCCTGTCTGCGTTTATCGCCGCCGCATAATAACAAAACAGCAGTTCTGCCAATCATGCTGTAATAAAGACGATAACCGGGGCCGTAATCAATACGCAATTCCCACACTCCACCGCCGACCGACTTGCAATCGCCGAAAACACCGTTTTTTAATCTCTTCAATCGGGAAGCAATACGGGCGATAGCCTGATCGTCTCTCAACCGATCAAACCATCGATCAAAAACATCTAGGCCATCGGCGGTGACATAGTGCTCAATCGTTATCATAAATGTAACACATACGTCACGCAATGCCAAGGGGTAAATGAACTTAATTTACGCGCCAGCCGCCTTCTTCTTAGCCGCAGCTTTCGCCTTGGCCTTAGCCGGTTTTTTCTTTTCAGCATTGCCTGAATCTTCCTCGTTTTCTTCAACTAAATCCTCCACCGCCACCTTGCTATCGTTAAATTTGACCTTGCCGAGGATGAAATCCACCGCTTTTTCCTCCAATATCGGCCCGCGCAGATCGTCGACACGTTCGGGATGCTTGCGGTAGAACTCCATGATCATTTTTTCCTGCCCGGGATACATGCCCGCCTGCTGCATGACGGCGCGGCCAAGCTCATCGCGGCCGATCTGGATGTGGTTGCGGGTGCCGACCTCGGCCAGCATCAGCCCGAGCTTGACGCGCCGCCGCGCAATCTCCCGGTATTCCTCTTTCAGATCGTCCTCGCCCTTGCCATCCAGCGGCTCGCCCTTGGCCTGCGCTTCCTTGAGGCGCTCCCAGATGGAATTAAATTCCATATCGACCATGCCCTGCGGCAGCTCGAAATCATAGTTTTCATCCAGCACGTCGAATAACTGTTTTTTAAGCTGGTTGCGCACCTGCTGATCGTATTCCTTGATCAACTGGTTGCGGACGGCCTCGCGCAGCCCCCGCGCATCGGCGAATCCCAGTCCCTTGGCAAATTCATCGTCGACCGCCGGCGTTTCCTTGGCATGGATTTCCTTCACCTTCACGGCAAACGACGCCTCCTGCCCCGCCACTTTCTCCCCCGGATAATCTTTCGGGAAGGTGACGTTTACGATCTTGTCATCGCCCTCGCGCGCACCGATGAGTTGCTCCTCGAAGCCTTCGATGAATTGGCCGCTGCCCAGTTCCAACCTGAAATTGCTGGCCGATCCGCCGTCAAACGCGACGCCGCCGATCATGCCCTTGAAATCGATGGTGACGACATGACCGGATTTGGCCTTGCCGCCTTCTTCGAGGCGGGTGAATTTCGGATTACGCGCGGCGATGTTGCCCACCGCCTTGTCGATCTCCGCTTCTTCTATATCGAATGTTTTGCGCTCCAGCGTTACGTCGCCGAAATCCATTTCCGGCATGTCGGGAAACACTTCAAACGACAGGGTGAAAGCCAATTCTCCGCCTTCTTTATAGTCGTCGATGTTGATCTGCGGCGTCAGTGTCGGGCGCAATTTTTTCTGCGCGATGACCTCGGCGGTGGCGTGGTTGATGACCTGTTTCAGCACGTCCGGCTGCACGCTCTTGCCATAGCGCTGCTGCAGGATTTTCATCGGGATAAACCCCGGCCGGAATCCCGGAATCCTGACGCGTTCGCCCGCCGCTTTCATCTCCGCATCCATCTGCTCATTGATGCGCGCCGCCTCGACGGTGATTTTAAGCGTTTTCTTCAACCCTGTGGATTCAAGTTCCGTGACCTGCATGTGAGATACTCTGTAAGTTGGAATGGTTATATTAGCCCCATATCATAAGGACCGTAAGGGGAAAACACAAAGCGCATGGGAAGGCAAGCGGTTTTGTGCAGGAAGATCGTATCTATATTATTATGGGGGCGTTTGGCCCGGAGGAGACGGAGGTGGCGATATAGGACGCGGTGGGGACGGTAAATTCGTTCCATCAGGAACATGATTTGGGGGCAAAGGATTAGGCTGTACCGGCGGTTTTGCCGGAGCGGCCGCAGAAGGCTCGTTCATCACTGAATCAACCAATGATTTAGGATCGATTTGGAAACTCTTCGCCAGACGCGTCAGGCCATCCTTCTGGGTATCTTCTTCCCACAGATCTCCGAGGCCTTTAGTTTTACCGTCCTTATCAGGTTTTTGCGTGAAATATTGATAACCGACAGTAACGGCTTTAATCAGCATCGGAAGTATTTTATCAAATAATGGCCCTATTAACGGGATACTGCCAAAAAAGGATTGTCCTACCATCGACAACGCTTGGTTTCCTAACCCTGACATTCCCAGATTGGCTGGTGGCGGTGTACCCGGATCGGCATTAGCTGAAGCAATCGAAAAATCCTGTAATTCTTTGATAGTTTTTTCTTTGGCTTGCTTCCTAAGAGCTTTAATTTCTTGTTCAGTGAGAGGCCTGCCATCCGAAGCTATATCCGCCGCACCTTTAAGAGTAGTTAGATTAGAGTTAAACGCGTTAATAACCTGCGTAGAAAGAGGAGTGGTTCCTTTTAAGGCTTCCTCGCATTTTGCCGCGACAATTCCTCTCAGGCGCATTTCTTGTTGTTGAGTGAGTGCCATATTATGCTTTCTTGGTCAGTTTTTTTAGCTATTACCAGACTACCACAGCCATGGCAGCCCTAGTATGAAGTTTTTATGACAATGGGTGCGTATGGAAAACGGGAATTATTACAGTAGTTTGACAGAAGCGGCCCATGCGGGTATGACAATCTGGGGGCGGGTATGGCGGAATTGGCAGACGCACCAGGTTTAGGTCCTGGCGCCGCAAGGCGTAGGGGTTCAAGTCCCTTTACCCGCACCATTTTTTCAAGGCATTGTTTATATGCCGTATTCTGATTTCTCATTTTGAAACGGCATTTTAGGTGCTAGATTTATTTAGGTTTTTTGGTTCTAGCTCCGCGCGAGTGTGGTGAGATCAAATTGCTCAACAAGCGCATATTGCCAGCAAGGGCGTTGCATCACTAATTATTGCCCACGTGTGGAACTTTTATAAACAATAACAAGACGCTGAAGATTTAAAGCTATATGTATCTTTACCGGATATGTTTAGTATCTACGTTAAATCAAGGGATGAGCAATGGCAAATATTCTGCACGTCGAGGACGATCCATCACTTCGTATGCTGTTTGGCCTCCAGTTCGGGCAAGATCATCAGATAACCTCGGTTGCCAGTATGGCTGAAGCGATGGAGAAGCTCTCCACAACGAAATTTGATCTGGTCGTTGCCGATTATAACTTGCATGAGAAAGGAGCAACCGGTGCTGACTTGGCAGATGCCATGAAGCGCAAACTAGATGCTACGCCGATGATATTATTGACTGGCGACTCCAGTATGCAGGAAGAGTTCAGAAAAATGCATAGTGCGATAAAAGCAATCGTGCACAAGCCACCCAATATAGCCAGTCTAAAAGTTATAATGGACAAGGTCATAGCCGAGTCTTTGGCAAACGAGGCAAGCAGAGTTACCGATGTAGACGAAGCCGCGCGCAAAGATATTGAATTGTTAGGAGAGCAAATATCCCCTGGTGAAATCCTGGACGATGTGCATACAAGGAGAATGGTAGAGTTGATTCGGGTCGCATCACAAGATGATACCCCCGCGACTTCGGCCAATAGAGGGATGCTTGCCGATAGGGTTGCCGAGATTATCGAGAAAAATCCCAGTCTGCGAACCGCCATTGAGCATTTTTTTGCGCGTATTGCAACGCACTCCCCTGAAACCTATGAGCATATAAATAACTCAACACAACTGCTTGCTCAAATATTAGCTACAGAACTTATGCCCCCAAATAACAAGGGAGCTGATGAATACACGGTGGATGCAGAAAAGGGCGCGGTATTATGTATCGCCGTCATGCTGCATGATTATGGGAAGCTGTATATACCTGACGATATACTCCATTATCCGGGCAGGCTGGATGGTGCCAAAAAGACAATCATGAAAAACCATGTCGTCTATTCAACACAAATGATAGAAGCGTTGGGATTGCCTGAATCATTAAAAGACATAGGCAAAATAATTGCTACACATCATGAAAATCTCGATGGCACCGGCTACCCCAAAGGCATCAGCAAAGGAAGCAGGGAAGACATGCCGCCTATTACGCATATTCATCCCATTATAGACCGCTTTAAAGCAATGACCAGTGTACGCAGTTACCGCGCCCATCCGATGTCATTAGAGAAGGCGACAGGAATTTTGGAGGACGAAGCAAAGGCCGGAATGATTAGCGGGAAATTGTTGGAGCGTTTCTTACCTCTCATGTGGAAGTTCAGAGAGAGGGAGTATGTTGCACCTGCGAGTAAAGGAAATGTCATATATTAGAAAAATGATCCGTAGAACTTTAGATAAATCAATTGTAAATCAGTCACACCGCTAAACTTAGCGACTCCCACTTAAAACTTTTTCCGTCCAATACCGGCGGATACTTGAATACTTTACCCCACTTCTGTACAATTTCAACGAATTGGTGTATTCGGTTCGAGGTTATTCCGCTCTGGTGCACCAGCCTCTATCCCCGCATTTATTGCGGGGTCTGGTCTAACTGGACTAAACCCGCCATTAGGCGTAAATTATAACCCATTGTATCTAATACCGGACCCCGCCATTCGGCGGGGATATACCACTTCCCTCTGGCAATCGCCGCGCAGTTCGCCTATATTTATATAGGCAAGAATTCACATACGAAAATCACACGACAGCTTTATGGAAACATCCGCACCTCCGCCCGTTATCCTCAGGACTGAGATATTACCGGTCCTGCCGCTGCGCGACATCGTGGTGTTTCCGTCGATGGTGGTGCCGCTGTTCGTCGGGCGCGAGAAGTCGGTGCGGGCGTTGGAGGAAGTCGTCCGGCGCGAGGGCAAGATCCTGCTGGTCACCCAGAAAAACGGCGGCGTCGACGATCCCAAGGAGAGCGACATCTACCGCATGGGCACCATCGGCAATATTCTCCAGCTGTTGCGCCTGCCCGACGGCACGGTGAAGGTGCTGGTCGAGGGCGTGGCGCGCGCGCAGATCACTGAATTCATCGATAACAATGATTATTTCCAGGTCGCCGCCGGCATCGTCGAAGAGCGGCAGGGCGAAAAGCAGGAAATGGAAGGCTTGTTCCGCACCGTGCTCGGCCAGTTCGAGCAATATGTCAAGCTGAACAAGAAGATTCAACCGGAAACGATGGGCACGGTGGGCAAAATCACCAGTGCCAGCCTGCTCGCCGACACCATCGCCGCCCATATGTCGGTGGACATTGCCGCCAAGCAGAAAATCCTCGAAATGCTCACGGTGCCGGAGCGGCTGGAGCATATCTTCACGCTGATGGAAAACGAAATCTCCGTGCTCAATACCGAAAAACGCATCAGGAGCCGCGTCAAGCGCCAGATGGAAAAAACGCAGCGCGAATATTATTTGAACGAGCAGATGAAAGCCATACAGAAGGAGCTGGGCGAATCCGAGGACGGCAAGGACGAGGTCGGCAAGCTCGAAGCGGATTTCAAGAAGATCCGCCTGACCAAGGAAGCGCGCGCCAAGGTCGAAAGCGAGATCAAGAAGCTGCGCACCATGAGCAGCATGTCGGCGGAAGCCTCGGTCATCCGCAACTATCTCGACTGGATCATGTCGCTGCCGTGGAAAAAGACGACGCGCATCAAGAGCGATCTCAAGGAAGCCGAAAGAATCCTCAACGAGGATCATTACGGGCTGGAGAAGGTCAAGGAGCGTATCCTGGAATATCTCGCCGTGCAACAGCGCACGCGCCAGGTCAGAAGCCAGATATTGTGCATCATCGGCCCGCCCGGCGTCGGCAAGACGTCGCTGGCCAAGTCCATCGCCCGCGCCACCGGGCGCAATTTTGTGCGTATCAGTCTAGGCGGCGTACGCGATGAGGCGGAAATCCGCGGTCACCGCCGCACCTATATCGGTTCGATGCCGGGCAAAATCATCCAGTCGATGAAAAAAGCCAAGTCGAGCAACGCGCTGATCCTCCTCGACGAGATCGACAAGATGGGCAGCGACTACCGCGGCGACCCGGCGGCGGCGCTGCTCGAAGTGCTCGATCCGGAGCAGAACCACGCCTTCAACGACCATTACCTCGAAGTCGATTACGATCTGTCGGATGTCATGTTCGTCACCACCGCCAACACCACCAACATGCCGCGCCCCCTGCTTGACCGCATGGAAGTCATCCGCATCCCCGGCTACACCGAAGACGAAAAAGTCCACATCGCCCGGCAGCATCTGATCGAAAAACAGATGAAGGCGCACGGCCTCAAAAAAGAGGAATGGTCGATCTCGGACGACGCACTGCGCGATATCATCCGCTACTACACGCGCGAGGCCGGCGTGCGCAACCTGGAGCGCGAAATCGCCAATGCCACGCGCAAGGCGGTCAAGGAAATCATGCTGAAAAGCCTCGCCATGATCAAGGTTACGGCGCGCAACATCGGCAAATTCGCCGGCGTGCGCAAATACAGCTTCGGCGAAGTCGAGAAGGATGATTTAATCGGCATGGTCACCGGCCTGGCCTGGACGGAAGTCGGCGGCGAACTGCTCGTCGTCGAAGCCGTCACCATGCCCGGCAAAGGCAAAACCACCATCACCGGCAAGCTTGGGGACGTCATGCAGGAATCGGTGCAGGCGTCGATTTCCTACGTGCGCTCGCGCTCGCTGGATTTCGGCATCGCCCCGCCCAGGTTCCAGACCACGGATATTCACGTCCACGTGCCCGAAGGCGCCACGCCCAAGGACGGCCCTTCCGCCGGCATCGCCATGACCACCGCTATCGTCTCGGTGCTGACCGGCATCCCGGTACGCAAGGACGTCGCCATGACCGGCGAGGTAACGCTGCGCGGCCGCGTGCTCGGTATCGGTGGCCTCAAGGAAAAACTGCTGGCGGCGCTGCGCGGCGGGCTGACTACGGTGCTGATCCCGCAGGAAAACGTCAAAGACCTCGAAGAAATCCCCGATAATGTGAAGAAGGGCATGACGCTGATTCCGGTGGCCACCGTCGATGAAGTACTGAAAGCCGCCCTGGTGCGGATGCCGGAACCGATGGAATGGAAAGATCCCAAAGAAAAAGAAGTCATCGCCATGCCGACGCTCCTCCCTCCTACCCTCCCCGACGGCGAAGGCGGGATTGTCACGCATTGAATCCCCGCCGACTCGCCGTCCTAATGTTAGCGCAGCAGGATGAGGGGTCTTTTTTCACGCCAGTATAATAAAATATCTTTATAATACAATATTCTATAAAAATGCAGGGGTCTTATTGCCTTGTGCTGCACAATTGTCATCATATTGTAACACCATGGCGGGGGTGGATGTGCTAAATTGTATTATTGACCATCATTACGTTGGCAGGAAATATGGCAAAGACTGTTTCAGAAAAGATTGTTGAAAATGCCGAACAATGGCTCACGAATCTGCAAGGTAAACTTAGTAGTTTAGCCCCAGAGAGTTTAGGCGTGACTGCTAAAGAAACCGCAAATGGTTTTTTAGAATCCATAAACACTCTGTTAGGTGGTATTAAAACAATTGAAAGTGAAACAGGAACCGTACTCAGCAAGGGATATAGAATTGCATTAAACGGAGATAAAAATATAACTTTACCGAAAGGCACCCCCTTAACTGAGGCTACCTCCATTCTCCACGATAATCTGGAAACCATCCTTAAGGCAGCGAAGGACTCCCACGCAATTAGAGATATAAATAAAGCCTTAGACGGTGCTAAAAATGCTATCATCGAAGGAGTCGATGGAGTCGATGGAGTAGAAAAAGTCCCTAATTTCGTAAGCCGGCATTTTTTTGAAACAACAGAACGATTTGATAAATATCTTAGTACTAAATCCCTTGGCGGAAAGTTGGGTATTGCCGCCACGGGCATAGTGCTCGGCGGCATACTGATGCAGTCAGGCGGAACATGGTTATCGCAAGGATTAGATGGGCAGGAACCCTACTATTCACGCCAGGCCGACAACAGTACGCTCGCAGCCACAAAACCCATGAGCACTACCAAACGTACCGCAAAGATTCTTGGCGGCGTGGTCGCAGGGATAACCGGGATCGGAGCTGAGATTGTCGGTATGTTTACTGCGTACAAAGCCTTCATTGGGTGACGCCAGTCTCACCTAAACACCACCGTCTTACCCCCGTTCAGCAACACCCGATGCTCGGTGTGGTATTTCAGCGCGCGGGCGAGGACGAGGCATTCGATGTCGCGGCCGATGGCGGCGAGGTCGTCGGGCGTGTGGGTATGATCGACGCGGGCGACTTCCTGCTCGATGATCGGGCCCTCGTCCAGGTCGGTCGTCACGTAATGCGCCGTCGCGCCGATGAGCTTCACTCCGCGGCTGAAAGCCTGGGCATAAGGCCTGGCGCCCTTGAAGCTGGGCAGGAAGGAATGATGGATGTTGATCGCCCTGCCCTGTAATTTTTTGCACATGCCCGCCGACAAAATCTGCATGTAACGCGCCAGAACGGTCACGTCGATATTGTGCTTGTCGATGAGAGAGAGGATTTTGGATTCTTGTTCGGATTTTGAAGTGCTGAGTGCTGAGTGCACAGTGCTGAGTTGTTTCTTCTTCTCAGCACGCAGCACTCTTAACTCAGCGCCCTTTTCCACCGGCAGATAATAAAACGGAATCCCATGCCACTTGGCCGTGCGCTCCCAGTCGCGATGATTGGAGACGATAGCCGGGATTTCGATGGCCAGCTGGCCGGTCGCATGGCGGTAGAGCAGGTCATTGAGGCAATGCCCATGCTTCGACACCAGGATCAACACACGGCTTTTGCGCTGCTTGCCGATGATCTGCCATTGCATGGAAAAACGCCGGGCCACCTGCGCCTCGAATTTTTTCTTCATGGCATTCTCGCCGGACGCGCCCTTTTCCATCGAAAATTCAACGCGCATGAAAAACATGCCCGTCGAAGCATCGCCGAATTGCGCCGATTCGATAATAAATCCGAAATTCTCCGCCAAGAACCCGGTCACGGCAGCGACGATGCCGCGCACGTCGCGGCAGGACAAAGTTAAAATGTAGCGCTTA
>Ga0207022_10025_pt1 | contig 43263 bp, 28 predicted proteins | sample Alteio_BWMinCont_46_FD_153307 | JGI IMG/M metagenome (GOLD analysis project Ga0207022, IMG submission 153307) | Enriched cells from forest soil in Barre Woods Harvard Forest LTER site, Petersham, Massachusetts, United States -... | ecosystem: Environmental > Terrestrial > Soil > Temperate forest >... | reverse complement strand
TGCCAAGGTCGAAAAGTTTCGCTTCGGAAATTTTGTCGCTTGATAACGCGAGCTGGATGACCGGAACGCTCGATGCATTATAAGCCAGAATAAATGGCGGCGTGGTCCCCGGCGGCGAGCTGCGCAATTGGGTCTGCGACACCCCCGTGATCTGCGCGAACGCCATGTCCTCGTTGACGTTTGGTTGAAAGAAATATTTGACGATGCCGACCCCATTGAGCGATTGGGATTCGGTGTGTTCGACATCGTTGACCGTGGTTTGCGCTGTTCGCTCGGAGAACAGAATAATGCGGTTCGCCATGTCCTCGGGCGGCAGGCCGCTGTAGTTCCACACCGTCGCGACCACCGGGATCGGAATATTGGGGAAAATGTCCGTGGCGGTACGCACGATCGTGAATACGCCGAGCAGGACGATCAACAACGCCAATACAATGAAGGTGTAGGGGCGGCTGAGGGCGACTTTAACAATCCACACGCGGGGAACTCTCTTTTTGATGCCTTGGGCGCGGGGGCGACCCGAAGGGGTGGCGCAGGCGCCAGCAGCGGCGCATCATAGGCGCGTATTATCGATAATCAATAATCAAGAAAGGCGACGGTGAAGAAGTGACTCACAGCGACATCTTTGCACCAGGCGGTAATGTCCGCGGGCGCGCCGTAACGGCCGTGTAACCAGCGACGAAGGGCGGACCCCCGGGTCGCGATGGATAGCAGCCTCCCAAGTCACGTGTCCTCGAAAGGTTCACGTTGGCGAGAAGAGCATATAGACTTAAATACTATACGCGGACCGCCGAATCACGTTTTGGAGGCGTCGTCGGCTAGAATTGTAAGCAATCAGGAAGGGGAGCCCCATGAGTGACATCGAATCAATCAAGGCGCAGCTTGAAATATGCAGGATCAAGGCGCGCCAGATGCGCATGGTGGATTCCAAGGATTGGGCGGGCTACGCCGCGACGCTCACGGCGGACTTCGTGCTTGATCTCACTCAGGGCGTGCCCATGCCGATTATCAACGGTCGCGACGCGGCTGTGGATGCGCTTCAACAGGCGCTTGCGACGGCTGTCACAATTCACCACGCCCATGCGCCCGAGTTCGAGGTCAAAGGCGACGAGGTCAATGTGAGTTGGGCCATTCAGGATCGGCTGATTCTCGGTCCCGATCAGCCGTCCTATCTCAATTTCGCGCAGCACCACGACCGGTGGGTGCGCCAAGCCGGACAATGGAAGTTGGCGGTGCACCGACGGGTTCTTGTGCACACCGATACGTATCCTCCCGCCGCAGCACCTCCGAAGGCGGCCGGATAAACGCGCCGGGCACGTCCGCGCGCCAGGGACTGTGAGTCGGCGCGAGGTTCCGATACTGATCGACAGGAAACTGGCATGCGTCTCGCCGACATAGTCACATGTGTCATCCTCTCCGGTGCGCCGGCAATTGCCTGTGCCGATGAGGGCATGTGGACCTTCAACAATTTTCCATCGAGCAAAGTGCAACAGGCATATGGCTTCGCACCGGATCAGACGTGGCTTGACCACGTGCGTCTATCGTCGATCCGTCTGGCGCGCGGTTGCTCGGCCAGCCTGGTGTCGCCGCACGGCCTGGTATTGACTAATCACCATTGTGCCCGTGCCTGCATCGAACAACTGTCCACGGGCGAGCACAATTACGCCGCCGGCGGGTTTTATGCCAAAGCCGCCGATGACGAGATTCGCTGCCCGGATATGGAGGCGAACCAGCTCATCGAGATCAGCGATGTCACGGCGCGCGTGAAAACGGCGACTGACGGCAAAGATGGCCAAGCGTTCGCCGACGCACTGAAGGCAACCGAGGCCGACATCGCCAAGGCGTGTTCGGGTGGAGACAACGCGGTACGCTGCGACGTGGTCGATCTTTACCACGGTGGTGTTTATAATCTTTATAAATATCGCCGCTTCCAGGATGTGCGATTGGTGGCGGCGCCTGAAGAATCCATCGCCTTCTTCGGCGGCGATCCGGATAACTTCGAGTTCCCGCGTTACGACCTCGATTTTTCCCTCGTCCGCATTTACGACGGCGGTCAACCCCTCGATTCAAGCACCAATTACTTTGCGTTCGCGGGCGAGGACGCGAAAGAGGGCGATCTCGTCTTCACGTCGGGAAACCCTGGCGGCACCGATCGCCTCGATACCATTTCAGAGCTGGAGTATCAGCGCGACACTGAGCTGCCGAACTCGCTGACCTACCTCGCCGAGGTGCGCGGTGTCCTGGAGGAGTTCAGTGAATTGGGGCCGGAGCAGGCGCGCATCGCCGGCGATCAGCTCTTCGGCGTTGCCAACTCCTACAAGGCACTCAAAGGCCGGTTTGCGGCGCTGACCGATCCGGCGATTTTGCGCATAAAGCGCAACGATGAGGCGGTGTTGCGCGCCAGGGTCGCGGCAGATCCGGCCTTGAAGGCAAGTACCGGCGCGGCTTGGGATAACATTCGTGCGGCGGTCGGGCACGGGGCATTGCTCCGCGACCGATTTATCATGCTCGAGGGCGGACGAGGTTTCAATTCGCGGCTATTTGCCCGGGCGCGGCAGCTGGTGCGCTATGCCGCGGAATCCGCCAAACCGGACGGGGAGCGTTTGCGCGAATATACCGAGGCCAATTTTCCGATCACGCGCCAGAGTCTGCTGTCCAACGCACCGATCTACCCGGAACTCGAAAAGACCACGCTGCGTCTTTCGCTCACATTGCTGCAGCGAGCCCTTGGTCCGGATGATCCGCTGGTAAAGACAATGTTCGCCAATCGCTCACCCGGCGAGCTGGCCGCCGATCTTATCGACGGGACGACCCTCAAGGACCCAGCCGTGTGTCGGCGCCTTCTCAACGGGGGGCAGGGCGCGATCGACGCCGCCAACGATCCTCTTATCGCTTTCGCCAAACTGGTCGATGCGGACGCACGCGGCGTTCGAAAGGACGATGAGAACAACGTCGGCGCGGTGATCGACAAAAATTCGAGACTGATCGCTCAGGCGCGATTTGCCATATACGGTACGTCCGCTGACCCCGACGCGACCTTCACCGCGCGGTTATCTTACGGCGCGGTCAAGGGCTACGATGAAAAAGGTCATCGCGTTAATCCCTTCACCACGCTGGCCGGCGCCTATGCGCGGGCCACGGGAGTTGAACCCTTTGCCCTGCCGCAAAGCTGGATCGATGCCAAACCGAAGCTTAACTTGGCGCAAAAACTGAATATATGCACCACCAACGATATCATCGGGGGCAATTCAGGGTCGCCCGTCATCAATCGAAATGCCGAAGTCGTGGGACTGATTTTCGACGGCAACATACAGTCTCTCGGCGGCGACTTTTGGTTTGATCCCACGGTCAATCGGGCCGTTGCCGTGAGTACAAACGCGATTCGCGAGGCGCTCTCGAAAATCTATCATGCGGACCGCATCGTCACCGAATTGGCACATAAGTAGGGCGTTTCATGAAGCTGCCGCAGTGAAGACTGCGGTCGTGGGGCGCGAGGATCGTTCCCTATTGTGACGCGCAAAGCGCAGGACAGTATCCAGCTACTGTCCTGCGCTCGCGATCGTCGTGGCTATGGGAAGCGGGCCTTGATCTCGCCGCCGATGGTCGCCGGAGCAGCCCAGACATTGTAGGCTCCCGTATTCCCGGTCTGACCTTGGGTGGAATACCGCTTGTCGGTTACGTTGTCGCCGTAGATCGCGAGAGTGAACCGGTTGGAAGGATCGGTCCATTCGGCGCGCAGGGCCACGGTCGCATAGGCTGACTGCCTCGTAATGCGATTGACCTCGAAGTAGAAACTCGACGTGTAATACAGAGTGCTCGACAACGCTAGGCGACCGCCCGCCAGATCCATAGTGTAGCGAGGACCGAGGGTTGCCGTGAACTCCGGCGCGCGCGCCATTTGGAAGCCGCTCGCGTCAATCTGGCCTGTAACGTTCATGCCATAGTTGGCGCCACAAACCGCGGCCGAGGTGAAGCACGGCGTGTAGTTCGGCGCGCCGGTCCAGCGGGTGTATTTCCCATTGGTATAAGCACCACCCGCATTGATCTCGAAGTCGGTGAAGACCCGGTACGTCACATCGCCTTCCAAACCATAAATCCGTGAATTCGCGGCATTGGTGATGAAAGCAACCGGGTTGTTGTTGACCAGGCTGTAACTTGAGACCTGCAGGTTGGTGTACTTGTAATAGTAGGACGCCAGATTGAACGAGATATTCTGTGACGCGTACTTATAGCCGATTTCGAAAGCGTTCATGGACTCCGGCTGGACGGGATGGAGCGGCACCGCTCCTCCAAGGTCATAGATGGTGCCCTTGTAGCCTTGCGTATATGAGGCATAGACGCTTGAGTCCGGGGTGAAAGCGTAACGCAACACCACGCGCGGGATGACCTTGTTGCCGGTGACGTTCGGCGCGGTTGTGTGAGATTGATCAAAATTGATCTGGTAAACGTCCTTCACTTCATCGTGGCTGTAGCGAAGACCGCCTGTGATGAAAAACTTATCCGTCAGCTGATAGGTCGCGTCGGCGAACACCGCCGCGCTCACCGTATCGGTATTTGAACCCGGGCCGGGGATGAGCGGGCCACCGAAGAGTGAAAGTTTCACATTATAGAGGTCGGTGTAGTCGAGATAGAATGCGCCGGCGGTCCACTGAAGGCGCGAACCCGGCTTGGACGACAGCAGGAATTCCTGGGTAATTGTCTTGTCGTGGACCGGAACGTGGTCAAATACCCCCAATAGGTTATAGGAAGAGTTCTGCGAGAAATCGTCTTTCTCGCGACGGTACTGGGTGTACGAAGTCAGCGTCGCAAAATCCAGATCGAGCGTTGGCGTCAGCTGGATGATATCGTCGTTGGCCTTGAAGTCCGGGATGTACGCCGGGTTAAAGGAAACCTGCCCCGGCTTTGTTGCGATAATCTCACCGGGCGTGACCGCTCCGATATCCAACGCTTGGCCGTTGCTGACCCATGTGTCGTCCATGACGGGTCTGTGATCGTCTGTCGTGTGGTGTTCATACCGCAACAGCACCGAGAAATTGTCCGAGAAATCGGCCTTCAGACCGGTGCGAATCTGCCAGTTCTTGTACTTGCCGACGGTGTGATCGTTGTCGACGATGTTCGTGAAATATCCATCACCTTTGCTGAACGAACCACCCACATCCATCGCGAGGTGGTCGAACAGCCCGGTGGTAAAATAGCCCTGGTATTGTTGGGCATTGTAGCTACCGTAAGTAGCGTCGACGACGCTGCTCATTTTCTGACTCGGCTTGGACGTCGTCACCAGGATCGCACCGCCGGTGGTATTGCGGCCAAAGAGCGTTCCCTGGGGCCCCTTCAGGACCTGAATGCTATCCACATTGAGCAACTGAACGTCACCCGACTGCGGATTGGGTACGTAGAAGCCATCGATATAAATACCGACGTTCGAACCGCCGCCGCTGGAGACGACCGAAGTGCTCACGCCGCGGATTGTCGGCTGGAAAAAATTCGCGTTGTGGTCGAAACGCAGCCCCGGTGTGACGGCCATGATCCCGGCGAGATCCGTAATCCCGGCATCGGTCAGCTGTTGATTGGAGATATTGGTGATGGAGATCGGCACATCCTGCAGCTTCTCCTCGCGGCGCTGCGCCGTCACGACCACTTCTTCCATGCCCCCGGTGCTCGCCTGCTGCGCAGCGGCCCCATAGGACGTGCCGATTCCAACAATCGCGGAATAGCAAAAAAGCGCGTGACGCCAATTTTTCATGTGAGTTCCCCCCTGTGAGTAGCCGCGTAGTCAAAGACATGTAGCGGCTGTGATTCGTTCCGGACGCGGGCGGTTTTTTACGCGATGTGTGGATAGGTGTCTATACTTGCGCTCCTCAAGAAGCGTCCATTCCCGTGGAGATTCCTCGCAATATCTGGCGGTGTGTGATTGCGGTAACTATGGAGCCTGGTCACTACAACCGGGAATGCGTGGATCAGATGAATGCGATTCAAATGCCGTCGGTTGCGAAAGTTCTCGCTGCGGCGAGTGCTGTGCTGGGATTGTCCTGATCGGGCACATGATCGAAACTGCGGAAGACGCCGTCAATTTCAGAACCGAACCTTTCAGGGAGACGTAACTTGCGCGACGCAGCGATCGATGTGCTCTTCCGGCCCTTTCGGCTCAAGTCCCTTGAGTTGAAGAACCGGATTGTCATGGCGCCAATGACGCGCTCGTTTTCCCCTGACGGCATTCCGGGGGCGAATGTAGCCGCCTACTATCAACGTCGCGCCGAAGGCGGCGTGGGCCTCATCATCTCCGAGGGCACGGCAATCGAACGTCCTGCGGCCATGAATGATCCCGACATCCCCCATTTTTACGGCGAAGCCGCGCTCGCCGGCTGGCAGCGCGTTATCCAACAGGTCCATGAGGCCGGCGGAATCATGGGTCCTCAATTGTGGCATGTCGGCGCGGTTGCCAATCCCTGGACAACATGGAAAGCATCGGGACCAATTGACAGCCCGTCCGGTCTCTCATTGCAGGGCGAGCGCGTCGGCTTGCCCATGAGCGACGAAGCAATCGCCGACACGATAGCGGCATATGGCCGCGCGGCCGGTGACGCGAAGCGCCTCGGCTTCGATGTGATCGAGCTTCACGGCGCCCATGGCTATCTGATTGATCAGTTCTTCTGGCACCCGACAAACGCGCGGACGGACCGCTTCGGCGGTTCGACAATTGGCGAACGGGCGCGGTTCGGCATCGAGGTTGTCAAAAGCGTGCGCGCTGCCGTGGGAGCGAACTTTCCCATCATCCTACGGGTGAGTCAGTGGAAAGGCATGGACTACAAAGCCAGGGTGGCTGAGACGCCCGAGGAGATGGCGGCATGGCTCGTGCCCCTCGTTGAAGCCGGTGTCGACGCGCTTCACTGTTCACAACGCCGTTTCTGGGAGCCGGAGTTTCCGGAGATTGACGGGGACGACGGACTCAATTTTGCCGGATGGGCTAAGAAGCTGACGGGAGCGGCCGCGATTGGCGTCGGGTCGGTGGGACTCTCCGGAGATTTCATAGCCGCGTATGGGGGCGAAAAGTCCAAGCCCGCGAGCTTGGACAAACTACTCGGCCGCATGGAGCGGGAGGAGTTCGATCTCATCGCGGTCGGTCGCGCTCTGCTCGGCGACCCGCAATGGCTTGCGAAGATCCGCTCGGGCGACACGCACGCTCTTCGCGATTTCGACACCTCGTCATTCGGGGAACTCGTGTGATCGCGAAGGCGGAGGCCAACATGGTCGACGCGGCGGCGTGCCCGGTTCGCTACCGTTGATTTTCATCTGATATTTGGGGGCAAATTGCGTCGTGCCCATGGCCCTTGTTGTCAGATATTATAGTTCGGCGGAGGCGTGATCTAACCAGTCCTCGGGGGAAACCGGCCATGCAAGTGGGCTTACATCTGGGATTTCAAAATCTCCACGGCATGTCCGACGCCGAATTTTTCAGGAAGGAGACCCAAATCGCCGTCGAAGCCGAGGCCATGGGTTTCGACGTGGTCGGACCGGTCGAACATCACTTTACCGACTATGCCGCGTGTCCGGATCCTTTCCAGATGCTGGCCTACGTCGCGGCGAAGACAAAGAAGATCAAGCTCATAACAGCCGCAGTCATTTTGCCTTGGAACGATCCGCTCCGCGTGGTGGAAAAAGCCATCATGCTCGACATCGTGAGCGAGGGCCGCCTGATTCTTGGTATGGGCCGGGGCGCGGCCCGCAGGGAATTCAAACCCTTCCGCGTCGAGCTCGTCGACTCACGCGAGATGTTCGACGAGGCTGCCATCATTATAATGAACGGCGTCGAAACGGGTTTCGTTGAAGCCGACACCAAATGGTACAAAATCCCGCGCGTCGAAATCCGTCCACGGCCGTTCAAATCCTTCAAGGACCGCATGGTCATGGTCAGCATGTCGGGCTCGTCGGTGGAGATTGCCGCCAAATATGGCCTGACGTCGCTCCGGTTCTCGCAAGGGGATTGGAGCCGGGCACTCCCTGAAATCGACGGCTACCGAAGCGTCTTCAGACAACTTCATGGCCGCGAAGCGCCGCCGTTTATCGTCTCTGACTTCATGGTGTGCTTCGATAATAAGCGGAAAGTTATTGAATATACCGACCAGTACTTCAGCAAATTGTTTTCGACGGTGGCGGCTCATTACGAGTTCGGCGGCGAACATTTCAAGTCGCTGCCTTCGTACGGGACTTATGTGACACTGGGAGAGCTATCGGCCAAGGCCGGCGGCCCGGAAAAGGCCTATAAGGATTATATCGGGGCCAATCTGATCGGGACGCCCGAGGAACTATTGGAACAACACCTCCGTCGCAGGGAACTCGTCGGCGACTATGATATCCTCGCGAACTTCAGTTTTGGCGGCATGCCGTACGAGCTGGTTTACCAACAGATGAAACTCTTTGCCGACAAAGTGATGCCGAGACTCAAGGGATGAATGACCGAAGTCCATTGAAGCCGGAGGCGCGTTAACACAGGCCGAAGTATTGCCGGGGAGGAGTGCCGCGTGATTCAGAATCTGCCAGCGAAGTGGGATCTTGAGGCGGACGTCGTGGCCATCGGTTCGGGGATCGGCGGCTTGGCCGCCGCGATCACAGCCCATGACCATGGCGCGAAGGCTCTCGTGCTCGAGCGTTCCGATCAGGTCGGCGGAGTCACGGCCTTGTCGATGGGCGAAGTCTGGGTTGCAGGCAATCATCACGCTCATGCCTTGGGTATAGAGGACTCACCCGAAAGCGGGTTCCGTTACCTCAAGCGCCTGTCCATGGATTACGGCGATGACGTGGCGATCCTCAACACGGTGGTCCACGCGCCGGCGGCGCTCAAATATTTCGAGGACAAGATCGGCCTGAAGATGCAGGTCATCCGCGATTGCCCCGACTACTATTATGGGCACAGCAACAACAGTGTGGCCGAAGGGCGGATGCTTGAGGTTGCGCCATTCCCCGCAGAAACCCTGGGCGAATGGCAATCCAGAACGCGCGTGTCCCAGATGCCCTACGGCATGACCCATCACGACATGTTCGAAGCCGGTGGAGTTGCGAACATGATGAAGTGGAACTTCGGCCGCATGGCCGAGCGCCTGACCAAGGATGAACGCTGTCTCGGCGCCGGTCTGGCCGCCTATTTCGTCAAGGGCGTGCTCGATCGCGGCATTCCGATGCAGACCGGCGCCAATGCCGAAGAACTTATCGGCGACGGCTCGCGCGTTGTCGGCGTGCGCGTGACGACAGGCGGACGGGATCTTTTTGTAAAGGCCAATCGCGGTGTCGTCATCGCCGTCAGCAGTTACGAACGAAATCAGAATCTCAATAAGACTCTGGGACAGCAGCTCGAACTTGGATCGATGGTGTTCTCAACCATCAATGGCGCGAACTTCCGGCTGGCGGGCCCGGTCGGTGCGCGCATCGCGCGGGTTCCCGACATCACGTCGTTGGGTTTTGTTGTGCCCGGTGAAGAGGACGAAGAAGGCAAGCCGTTATGGCGCGGTGCTTTGCAAACGATCGGCCAGCCCCATACCATTGTTGTCAACCGCAAGGGCAAGCGCTTTGGCAACGAGGCCTTTTACCGTCAATTTTACTATACGATCGATATGATCGACGGCGGCAACCAGACACATCCCAATTTCCCCTGCTGGGTGATCATTGATAGCCAGGTACGGGAGAAGTATCCCTTTGCTTCGATCATGCCCGGGCAGGATTGGCCCAATGGCTTGGGCGTCACGGCGGATTCCATTGCCGACCTCGCGGGCAAGATCGGTGTCGACGCGCATGGTCTCAAAGCGACCATCGATAGTTTCAATATTCATGCCGAGAAGGGCGAGGATCCGGAATTCCATCGTGGTACGCACCCCTGGAGCGTCTGGATGTGCGGCGATCCGTTCCACAAGCCGAACCCCAACCTCGGCCCGCTCGTGAAGCCGCCGTTCCATGCGGTCGAGCTGCGCCGGATGGGCGGCACCGGCATTCCCTCCGCGGGCCTGCTTACTGATCATCACTGCCGCGCCATCGGCTGGGACGATAAACCGATCGAGGGCCTTTACGCCGCGGGAAATTCCGTGGCGCGCATGGAAACCGGAGCCGTCATGCAAAGCGGCATTTCGAACGCGCGCGGCATGACACACGGCTACCTCGCCGGACGGCACGTCACCGGCAACGCCAGCGACTTGCTGGAGAAGGAAGTCGCGCGTTTAGGATTGTAGGCAATTACGTGATCGAGACAGAACAGACGATTGCGATCGACGCCGCTATCGAAGGCGTTTGGAATTATGTTCAGGATATGCGGGGATGGGCGAGTCTCATGCCGGGGATGCGGGAATTTTCTGTTCTCGATGCGGATAGGTCTCGCTGGACTCTCAAGATTGGGATCGGCGGCCTTATACGCACGGTCAACGTCTTGGTGCATGTCGATCGGTGGGACGAGCCGGAACGGGTGGACTTTTCCTATAAGTTGGAAGGCGACCCTGTGGCGGGCGGCGGCTCCTATGTTGCTTCGCGAAAAAGTGCCCTTGAGACCGAGATCACGTTGAAAGTACGGGTTGAAGGCAGTGGGCCAATGGCCCCAATGTGGGAGGCGATGGGCAAACCCCTTTTGCCGCGATTGGCGAAGTCCTTTGCCGAGCAGCTAAAGGTCGAGATCGAGCAGGCCATGACTCGATCCCCGCCGCAAGCCGCGCACGTGACCGGCACGTCTTCGGCGTTTGGTGGCATCGGGAGAATGTTCAAGAACTTTTGGCGAGCGATGGGGGGAGCCGCATGAGCGAGCAGAACAAGAAGGTTGTGGTCAATTTCATCGAGGCCTTTAGCCGTGGTGACGCCGAGGCAGCAAAGGCGTGTCTTGCGCCGGACGCGATCACTTTCGCCAAGGGCTTCGGAAAGCTTTCCGGGGCACGGCCGTATGACCTCATCGTCGCGACGACCGGATCATTCAGGGACCTGATTCCGACAGGGCTACAACCTACGTTCCACACGGTGACGGCCGAGGGCGATCGGGTCGTCGTCGAATTTGAAGGTAACGCCACGCTCGCGAACGGCGAATCCTATTGCAATCAATATTGCATGGTGTTCACGGTCCACGCCGGAAGAATTAAACAGGTCAACGAATATTACTGCACCATTTTGGCTGACCAGAAAATCGGTCCACTCCTTGAACAGCGGGGCCTGTGGAACACGTGATTATCGACGCCCGCCGGAGCGGGAACCCGCGTGGAGATTGAGCGGAGTGACAGCGGAGATCTGAATGGACCTGCCTCAGGAGCTAAAGGCCATCGACGAAATCCGTCAGCTGAAATCGAGGTATTTCAGGTTCGTGGACACCAAGGACTGGCAACAGCTCGCCATGGTCTTCTGTAGGGACGCGATATTCGACACGCGGCAAGCAAGCGGCCTAGCTTCGACCGCAGATGACGAGAACTATGTCGCGCGCGGTCGGGACGCCATCGTGGCCTATATTAGCCAGAGCCTGCAGGGTTCCAGCTCCGTTCATCATGGGCACGGCCATGAGGTGCATATCGATTCGGCCGATGAGGCTCACGGCATCGTCGCCATGGAGGACCTCGTGAAGTGGGAGGCGCCGCGCCGCGCTTCTCTGCATGGCTATGGCCACTATCATGAGCTTTACCGCGTCGAGGACGGCGCCTGGCGACTCTGGAGATCGACCCTGACGCGCCTGCGCGTGGAGACCGACCTCGACATGGGCGGCACCGGCTAGACCTGGAGCGGACGGCGACACGCCGCGATGCTATAAAAACCGGCGGCGATTGTCTGCCTTAGGAGAGGAAAAAAGCCATGGCTCTATACCCGACCGTCCTGAGCTTCGACATGCGCGCCCCCGATTTCGGTGCGCCGTCATCCGAGCTCTATGCCGCCGCGCTCGATATGTGCGCCTTCGGTGACGAAATCGGCATCGGAGGCGTGATCTTCCCCGAGCATCATGCCTCGGAGGATGGCTACAATCCGGTCCCCGCGTTGATGGCGGCGGCAGTAGCGGCACGAACCAAGCGGATGGAGATGATACTGGGTGCGATCGTCCTGCCGCTGCATGATCCCGTCGAAGTCGCCGAAACCATCGCCGTTACCGACATCATCTGCGGCGGGCGGCTCACGACCACGCTGGCGGCTGGTTATGTCGAGACCGAGTTCAACATGTTCGGTAAGTCGCTTCACGACCGTGCCCGGTTGATGGACGAAGGCCTCGATGTCATCACGCGCGCCCTGGCGGGCGAACGCTTTGAGTATCAGGGCCGCGAAATCTTCGTGCGTCCGCTCCCGCGCAGCCGCCCGCCCAAGATCCTTGTGGGCGGCGGTGTGGCGCCGGCGGCGCGGCGCGCCGCGAAATACGGTGTCGGCCTCTGGGTGTTGCAGCCCGAAATGATGCCGGAATGCCAGAGGCTTATCGCTCTTTACAAAGACGAGTGCCGCAAGCTTGGGCGGATGCCGGGCCTCGTCATGTCGAGCCAGCCCGCCGTCCACGTCGCGCGTGATCCCGAAGCCGCCTGGGAGCAGATTGGCCATCATCTGCTTCATCTGGCAAAGAGTTATGCTTCCTGGGCGAGTGATGTGGATACGACGACATCGCCCTTTTATGGCATCGATACCATCGAGGCTGTCCGCGCGGCGGGCTTCCTCAACGTGCTGACGCCGGAGCAGGCGGTCGCGTTCGCCCGCAAGACTCCAATCTCGCTCACGCCGCTGATCTCGGGGCTATCGCCGAAGATCGGCTGGGAAATGCTCGAACTCTTCGCCGCGGAAGTCATGCCCAAGCTGAAGAAGACGTGAGCGGCCTTTACAATCCTCTGCCTTAGGTAGCAAGCTAGCTGTGAGCCTTCAGCAGGTTATTCATCCGGTTCCGAGCGTCGCTGCTGCTTCCAATCGCGTAGCATGGTCCATCCGCTGCTCGTCAATAGATGTACTAAGCCTCGCTTGAGTTGCTACTCTGGCCTTGGGGGTCAAGCACCGTTCTGTGGGGGGTTTTCTGAACAGCGCCCAAAATCTCGAGAAACCTCGGAAGCGGCTTCGTCTCGACCGGCTGATCTTTCTGCCTGTCATTGGGGCGCTGATCGGAATTTGGGGAGTCTTGATCGCCTTCACAGGCGCAGAGCGGCGCAATACGCTGGAGCGGGCGGACATTCAGCTTGGATTTGCGATTGCTACTCTCGCCGATGCCGACGCACTGGCCGAGAGAGAGGCCGCAGAATCGGCGGACCGCAGAAGCGAAATACGCGCCGCGGCCATCGCGAAAGCATTGCAACAGTATCCCAAGGCAAGCATCTGGCTTGAATCAAACGACGTTATATCGGGCGGCGCGCCGCCGGTCGGAGATATAGGGTCATTTCTTGTCGTCGACGAGAAAAGGGAGACCTTCACGGCCCATGCTGCGCTGCCGATTGACGATGTGCTTACTGTCTGGCGGCAGGCGGTGCGTTTGCGATACAGCGTCGCGGCCGCCGTCAGCATTGTCCTTCTGTCGCTGACGGGGCTACTGGCGCGGTCGTTACGGCAACGTGCCAAAAGCGATTCCGTTCTCCGCGCGATCAATGACAGCGCGGCTCTGCTTATGAGCGAGCAGGATTTGGACACCGCGATCACAGGGGTCTTGGGGGCTGTCGGTCCCACCATAGAAGCCACCCGCACGTTTTTGGTTCATGTTGTCGCTGAGACCGCCGATCGGGTCGTAAGTAACGTGGGCCACGAATGGTTCGCGCCGGGAATGGTGCCGCTCAGGGATTTGCCCGGATTCCGGGATCAGAAAGTGAGAGGATCATTTTCCGACGCCGTGGCTGCAGCGAGGCCGCAGGCATTCATCGGCCAAGAAGCCAAATATTTGATTGACGATTTTCCCGAGCCTTTAAGATCGCAGAATATAAATGCAGGTATTCGATCTGTCCTTTCGCTTTCGTTGATGGTCGATGGCCAATTTGAAAGCAGTCTGGTTTTCTCCGACTCATCGCCAAAAGGACGCCGATGGAATCAGTCCGATGTCGATACGCTTAAAACGCTGGCGAGGCTGATCTCCGCCGCAGCGGCCCGTGCTCGTTATATCGCACAACGCGAGAGGGCGATAAGCGGTTTGCGTTTGCGCGACCGGGCACTGGAGGGCATCAGCCAGGGCGTCACAATCACCGATGATAAGGCCCCCGGATATCCCATCATCTACACCAACCCCGCCTTCGCCGCGCTGACCAGATACACTGTTGATGAAATCATAGGCCGTGGCTCCTTGTCCTTCTTCGATGCGAGTGTTGCGGCCCACATTGTCGAGCGTACGGAAAAGGCCAACACGGCAAAGAAGCCGTGGCGCATGGAGACCTCTCTCAAGCGAAAGGACGGCACATCTTTTCTGGACAGCATGGTCACCACCATGATTGTCGACCAGCATGGTGATATCACCCATTCTGTCACCATCCACGAAGACGTTACCGAGGTCCGCCGGCGCGAGGAACTGCTGCTGGAGGCACAGAAAATGGAAAGCGTCGGTCAACTCACCGGCGGCATTGCCCATGATTTCAATAACCTTCTGACGGCCATTAAATCCAACGCCGAGGATTTGCGCGACGACTTGAAGGACAATCCTCTGCTGCAAAGCCAAGCCGAAGTCGTTTTGGCGGCGGCGGACCGCGGCGCCGGGCTGGTGGCACAACTCATGGCCTTCGCCCGCAAACAGGAATTGCAGCCCAAAGTCACCGACGTCAATGAGTTACTGGATAGGGTTGGCAAGCTGCTGCGGAGTACCTTGCCGGCGCATGTCGACATCGACATGCGCAAGGCCGCGCGCCTTCCGGCGGTCTACGTTGATCCGGGGCGGCTCGAGACCGCGATCCTGAACCTCGCCATCAATGCACGCGATGCCATGCCCGATGGTGGCACCGTTACGATCGAGACTTCGTTGAAGAACCTCGATGCCGACTATGTCTCCGAGCACATTGAGGTGCAGCAGGGTGACTATGTGCTGATCGCGGTCACGGATACCGGCACCGGAATGGCGCCGGAAATTGTGGAGCGCGCCTTTGTGCCGTTTTTCACGACCAAGGAAGTGGGCAAGGGGACCGGCCTTGGCCTCAGCATGGTTTACGGCTTCGTCAAGCAGAGCGGCGGCCATGCCATGATCTACAGCGAGAAGGGATTGGGTACGGTCGTGAAGATCTACCTGCCGGCTATGGACCAAGTGGCGCCGTCCGGCGATCAGCCGACCGAGGTCGGTGAGGTTCGCCCGGGCACCGGCAGCATTCTGCTGGTTGAGGACGATGCCATCGTCCGTCAAAGCATCAGCGGCAAGTTGACACGCCTCGGCTACAAGGTCGTCACCGCCAGCAATGCCCTTGAGGCAATCGAGACGCTCAAGCGCAATCCGAATTTCAATTTGGTATTCTCGGACGTCATAATGCCGGGACCCATGAACGGTGCCGATCTGGTGCGCGAGGTTCGAAGGCGCTGGCCCACGATGAATGTGCTGCTGACGTCCGGCTATACCGAATCCACGGTATTGGGAAAAATCAACCTGCCGACCGACGTCTCCCTTCTGTCAAAGCCTTATTCGAATGGCGACTTGGCCAGAATCATCGGCGAAGCGATCGGTCGGTCTTCGAACGATGCGATTTAGGACGATACCGCGGTTCGTTTGGAAGACGAGTCGCGGTCGCGTTTCTCCGATTGCGACTCGCATGCTCGCGGCGGCGCGGTCCTGGTCCAGGTTGGTGGGGTGGGGTCGTTGGCGCGGGCTACATCTGGGGGGTATCGGCCCTGATCTGCGTTCCCGGAGCGCGAACCCAAGCGCCGCCGTCACGCGGTGACTTTTTTTACGGCGTTCAATTCCATTCCAAAAATATCGGGTTTTTTGAATAGATTTGAATTTAGGCGTCGGTCTTGCCTGCAAGGCAATTGCCGACAGCCGTGAGCAACTGCTCTTTCGTAAAAGGTTTGCCGAGGGCGGCATTCGCGCCCAACTTTTGGGCGATGCGAAGAAAATCGAGATTCTTCGTTCGCCCGCCGCCAGAAACGGCAATGATCGGAAGCTTCGGTGCCTGGGCGCGAAGTGCTTGAATCGCTTCGATTCCCTCCATCACCGGCATGATGATATCGGTGATGACCAAATCCGGCTGATCGCGGGCGAAGACCTCCAGCCCTAGCTTCCCGTTTTCCGCCGTCACCACTGTGTGTCCGGCCTTCATGAGAATAATGCTCAGGCTTTTGGCGAGCAGTGCTTCATCGTCGATCACAAGTATCTTGGCCATGGCATTCCTTATCACAGATCGGCTGCGTGCGTGCACTTGAAGGCGAATCTGCGCGGTTATCTCATTCTTTTGGCGGAACGTTTCGCGCTGCTTCTGATGAAACAGCAGGTTTTCAGGCGCTGCATGTGTCGCTGGTCTATGAAGAACTGCCTCCCGCAGCGCAATGAGCGAGATAATTCCAATAGTGATCTACCGAGAGTATTTGCAATCAAGTGGCGAGGCGAATACAATTTTGTTCAAAATCAGGGGGAAACGCAACACCCTTGAACTTGGGGTTGAGGCTTAGTCGCAAATCTTAATCCGTCTCCGATGACAAGAGGGGTCGGTTGATGAGTGGCGGACGTGGAACGCGAACTGCGAACGGCGACGGCAAGCAACGGGCAGCCGCACGCGTAGATGACGGCCGACGTGGCCGAATTCATGCCATTGAACCTGGGGATACGCTGAGTCACGCGTACGCCGATGAGGTGGCGGTTCTGAATTCAGCGGCCCCCGGCGCGGCGATTACAGACATTGAAGATGGAGTCACGTCCTTGCCGGTCGCAACGTCACTCATGCCCGACCTTTCGCAATCGATAAGCTTTACGACATTTAGAGCTAAATCCGAATAGTACGTTGCGGGTGCGTTATGCGTGCGCTTGTTATAGACGACGATGATCTTGTTCGGCGAACCCTGGCACGCATTCTGGTGTCGCTGCAGGTGGACGTGACGCAGGCCGAGGACGGCTTCGCCGCGATTGATCAGATTGAGACCAGTCCGACTCCGTTCGACGTGATTTTCTGCGACCTGCAGATGCCGGGGCGCGATGGTATCCAGACTTTGCGCGATCTGGCCGACCGCAATGTAACATCCGGCTTGATTCTTCTGAGCGGGCACACGACGGATATTGTTGCGTCGGCGGAGAACACCGCCCGTCATCATGATCTGAATGTCTTGGGGCATCTCTACAAGCCGTTCGACCGCGCCAAGATCAACGTACTTCTCGAAGCGGCGAGCCGCTCACGGCACATGCGACGAACGACCAGCACGCGGGAACCGTTGACAGCGGCCGATATCCGCCAAGGGTTGGCGGCCAACGAATTCGAATTGGCCTTTCAGCCGAAGGTCAATCCCTTGACCGGCGGGGTGGACGGCGTCGAGGCGCTCGTGCGTTGGGCGCACGGACGCTATGGGCCGATCCCGCCGGTGGACTTCATTTCCTTGGCCGAGGATACGGCGCTCATCGATCCCTTGACTGATATCGTGATGCAGCGCGCGATCGCGGGATATCATTATCTTCGCGATGCGCGTCTTGATATCCCGATCGCGGTCAACCTCTCGACCAGATCCATGACTCACCTGGATTTGGCCGATCGGCTGCGGACTTCGGTGATGGATGGAAAGGCGTCTCCTGCGGGATTCATCTTCGAGGTCACCGAAAGCCGGCTGGCCGACAGTATGACGGCGTTCCTTGAAACCGCGACCCGTTTACGGCTCATGGGTTTTAAACTTTCGATCGACGATTTCGGCACCGGCTTTTCCACCATGGAACAGGTCAGTCGACTACCGGTCAGTGAGTTGAAGATCGATCGCGCGTTCGTGGCGGGAGCGCCGGACAACCCAAGAACCCGCCATATTCTCGAAGCGAGTCTCCAACTCGGACATAGCCTAAATCTTAAGTGCGTTTGCGAGGGCGTGGAAACCCAGGACGAATGGGCCCTCGTACACCGCTTGGGCGCCGATGCCGTGCAAGGATATTTCGTGGCAAAGCCCATGGGGCTCGCGATGCTGAAATCGTGGATCACCGAGTGGAAGGACAAATGGTCTCCCTCCGGCCCGAACGCACCCTAGGTGCTACGGCGGCACGACCCAGGGTAATGTTCAGAAGCAACCATGGACTCAAAATATCGCCGGTGGCTCGATTTATAAATTTGTGTGTGGAATCACTGGGTTGAATACAAAATTTGAATTAAATACCGGTTTGTCCCATAAACGCGTAAGGTGAGATACGGTGGGAAAAATCAACCTACGGATTTGTATGTGTGCTGATCATGCGCGGGGACGATTAACCTACGGAGTGGGCGAGTGACTCGAGTTCTTGTCGTCGAAGACAGTCCGACTCAGGCAGAGATTCTTCGGGCTATTCTCGTCCGTTCGGGCTTCGTCGCAGAAGTTGCGACCGATGCGGAGGAGGCGCTGCACGTTCTTGAAGGCAGTTCGTTCGACCTCATCATTTCCGACATTGTCATGCCCGGAATGTCTGGCTACGAGCTTTGCCAGAAGATCAAGAGTGGCCCGCACGGGCGCGATATGCCCGTCATTCTGCTCACCTCCCTCAACGACCCAATGGACATCATTCGCGGGTTAGAGTGCGAGGCGGATAGCTTTATCACCAAACCATACCAAGCGGACCGACTCCTTGCCAGAATCCACTCACTTTTGGAGAACAAACACGCCCGTGTCAGTGGTGGTGTAAAGTTCGGCGTTGAACTTGTCTTTCTCGGCAAGAAATTTCTTATTACCTCAGAGAAAGAACAAATTCTTGATCTTCTGATCTCGACATTCGAGGACACGGTTCGGACTAATCTTGGCCTTCAGAAAACCCAAGCCGATCTTTTCGCGGCAAAGCGCGAGCTTGAGACCTATACCCGCGAACTCGAGCAGCGAGTCCGAGAGCGGACCGAGGCCCTCGAGCAAAACGCTGAGCAACTCAAAGAGGCTCTTGATGCCTCAAATAAGTCTGAAGCCCGTTTTCGCAGCATGGTCTCGAACTTGGGAGTTCCGATTTTTGTCTGCGATCGAGAGACATTCCAGTTTCTCCACACGAATGACGCGGCCGTTCGCGAATATGGATATAGCCAAAGCGAGTTTCTTAAGTTGGGGGTCAAGGACCTTTTGGTGCCTGCCGATCCCATATCGCCGGAAGAGGCGTGCAAGACACTGATCGACCCGGCACGACATGTCGGACGTCGTCACCGCGGAAAGAACGGCGGGATCATAGATGTGGAACTGACGGGTACGGTGCTCGAGTTCGAGGGCCGGCCGGCTATTCTCGTTGTCGCGAACAACGTCACTGAACGCATCAAAATTGAGGCGCAAGTAAGGCATAACGAACGCCTTGATGCTGTCGGAAGCATCACCGGTGGCGTCGCGCACGATTTCAACAATTTACTGACAGTTGTCAAAGCGACCGCCGAGGAACTGCGTGACGAGCTGGTCAATTCGCCGTTACGGCAGTCTGCCGAGATGGTGCTTGAGGCCGCGGATCGGGGCGCCGAACTGGTGCGCCATCTTATGGCGTTCGCGCGCAAGCAGGAACTCGCCCCGACGTCGCTCGATGTAAATGTCCTGGTTGATACGGTCATCAAATTGATGCGGCGGGCCTTGCCGGCGAATATCGCGATTAAGCTGCAAAAGGCCGCGAAACTTCCGCTCGTCAACGTTGACGCGGGACGTTTAGAAAACGCGCTTCTCAATCTTGCTGTAAATGCCCGGGACGCCATGCCAAGCGGCGGCGAAATCGTCATCGAAACGAGCGTTGTTGATCTGGACGAACAATATGCGCGCGAGAATTCTGACGTGCACGCCGGTCCTTACGTCCTTATCGCCCTATCCGATACCGGCACCGGAATGCCGCAGGACGTGATCGACCATGCATTCGAGCCGTTCTTCACGACCAAGGGTGTCGGAAAGGGGACTGGTCTCGGTCTTAGCATGGTTTATGGACTCATCAAACAAAGCGGCGGCCATGCGAAAATCTATAGCGTGATCGGCAAAGGCACGACGATCAAGATGTACCTGCCCGCGGTTGCTGGAAAGATTGTCGTCGACGAGAAGCCTCTACAGAAAACAGTAGCGACAGCCCCCACACTCGGGGCGGGAAACATGCTGTTGGTGGAGGACGACGATCTTGTTCGCAAAAGTGTGACCGCAAAATTGCAGCGTTTAGGTTATGTCGTTACCGCGGTTACATCGGCGGGAGAGGCGATCTCGATGTTGGAAACTCGATCCGACTTCAAGCTGATGCTTTCGGACGTCATGATGCCCGGCACCATGACGGGCGCCGATCTGGCGCGTGAGGTGCTCCAGCGTTGGCCTCACATCGGGGTTCTGTTGAGCTCGGGATACACCGAATCCAGCATCGGGACCAAGGCGCGGATCCCGGAAGGCGTGCGACTTCTCTCCAAACCTTATTCCAATACGGATTTGGCGCAGGCTCTGGCGGAGACATTAAGCCGAGTCTCGGGCTGACGTGAGGCGAATGACGCGTATGTTGCGGCTATCAAACCAAGGCGAACGCCAATGGATAGCTCCGCACGACTGAGGAAGCGATTTCTAGAGGGGGATAGTGATGCACGGCGCTGCCGACGTTGGTTCGGCCTCGTGGCTTGTTTGTCGCGCGGGGGCGCATTTGTGTGCATTGCCACTCAAAAGCGTCGTGGAAACCATGCGGCCGTTGCCGATTGAAAAGCTTGCCCACGCGCCAAGATTTGTTCGAGGGCTATCCATCATCCGGGGCGTGCCCCTGCCGGTTGTCGACATCGGGCCGCTGTTTGGCGAATCACATGACCGGCCGCAACGTCTGGTGACGGTTAACGTCGGAAGCCGGCATATCGCAATCGGTGTGGATTCCGTGCTCGGCGTTCAGTCCATTCCTAGCGCGACGTCGACCTCGTTACCGCCTCTTTTGCAAGGTGCGGATGGAGATGTCGTGTCCGCGATCGGAATGCTCGATACCGAATTCCTCCTCTTCCTGCAGGTTGCGCGCATTATCGCCGACGACATGTTCGAGGAACTAACCCCCGCGGGGCTGACTCAATGACCGGCTTGGGTGCGCAAAGCGACATCGAGCGCTTCAGGGCCGTGATCTGCCGTCGATTAGGGCTCCACTTTGAAGATGCGAAGCTTGGCTTTCTCAACGACGTTATGCAACGTCGACTAGAGAAACTCCGGCGCACGAGCGGCGACTATCTTCAGGAGCTGGAAGACAAGACGGCGAACGGCGAACTCAGTCCTCTCGCCCAGGATCTCACGGTTCCCGAGACATATTTTTTTCGAAACATCGAACAGTTTCGCGCTTTTCAGGAAGTCGTCCTGCCCGAACGCATGCGCGTTCGGGGATCCTTCAAGGCGCTACGTTTCCTGTCGGCGGCGTGCGCGTCCGGTGAAGAGCCCTACACCCTTGCCATTGTTGTAAAGGAAACCATTGCGGATCCGACCTGGGATGTATCCATCCGGGCGGTCGATATCAACCCGGCAGTCTTGGAGAAGGCCAAGCGCGCGCGCTTCGCGCCCTGGGCGCTGCGTGAAACGCCGGCGGACGCCCAACGCAGATGGTTTCGTCCGGAAGAGCGCGGGATGGTCCTCGATGAAGCCGTGCGGACAGCGGTGACTTTTGAGGCGCGGAACCTGGCAGTCGAAGATTCCGAGCTTTGGCAGCCGGCCAGCTACGACGCGGTCTATTGCCGCAATGTCATGATGTATTTTTCGCCGGAGCAGGCACGCGCGCTGGTCTCCCGGATAGCCAGGTCCCTGATGCCGGGCGGCTATCTGTTCCTTGGACATGCCGAGACGCTGCGAGGCCTCTCGGACGAGTTTCATCTCCGACACACTCATGGAACGTTCTACTACCAGCGCAAAGACGGCCCCGAACGCATATGCCTGACGTCGGACAATGTTGTGCCAAGAGCGACGCCGGTTACCAACGAAATCACTGTCCTCGCCGAAGGATGGGTGGAGACGATCCGCCAGGCAAGCGAACGGATCGAAGCTCTGGTTTCCGCGCCTGTCATAGAGAGGCGGCCGGAACATTCATTGCCGTCGTCCTGGGATTTAACGGGCGCATTCGATCTCCTGCGCAGCGAGCGTTTCGGGGACGCGCTTGCCCATATTCGGAGGCTGCCCGCGGGAGCCAGCGGGGATCCGGACGTAATGCTTCTCGAGGCAACGCTTCTCGCCCACGGCGGAGAATATACCGCTGCGCGCATTACGTGTCAGCGACTCCTGGCGGCCGATGAGTTGAACGCCGGCGCGCAATACGTGCTCGCGCTTTGCCACGAGGGCCTGGGTGATTCCAATGGCGCGATCGAACAGCACCGGGTAGCGATCTATCTGGATGCGACTTTTGCGATGCCGCGGCTCCACGTGGGGCTGCTCGCGCGACAGATCGGTGACTTAGGTTTGGCACGGCGTGAACTTGGACAGGCTCTCAGTCTTTTGAAGCATGAAGACGCGTCCCGATTGCTTCTGTTCGGAGGCGGGTTCAACCGCCAGGCTCTGGTTGCCCTGTGCGAGGCGACCCTGCGCGATTGCGGTGGCCAGTCATGAACAATCTTCCGGAGTCGTCAATGACCCGCGCCGGAGAAATGCGGCTTGCGTTCGATCGCGGCTTCGCGGAGCAGCCAAGAACCGACACGGCATTGCGTGAGAGCTTTCTGGCGATTCGCCTGGGCACAACGGCCTATGCGCTTCGACTGTCCGAGGTCAGCGGCATGTTTTTCAACAAGAAGGTCACGCGTATTCCCACTTCTCACGCGGCTCTGTTCGGACTCGCAAGTTTTCGCGGCGCTGTCATGCCGGTTTACGATCTTCATGCACTGTTGGGGTTTCCCGCCAGCAGCACCGTCCGCTGGCTGGTGACGACTTCGGCCGCGGCGGTTGCCCTGGCCTTCGATAGCTTCGAAGGCCACTTACAAATTTCGCGCGAGGCTGTCGTTCCGCCCGGCACGGGCGAAGGATCGAGGGATCATGTCCACGAATTCGTACGCACGGCCGGCGATATCCGCGCGGTCGTCGACTTGGCTTCGGTCGTGACATTCATCAGGGCGCAAATGCCACAGACAATTTCATGAGAAGGAGTGTGCGGCGATGTTCAGCAATTTGACCTTTGGGAAACGACTGGCAGCGGGCTTCGGATTCGCCGGACTCGTACTCCTGCTCGTCGCGGGAGTCTCCTACCGGACGACGAATAACTTGATCGACAATGAATCTTGGGTTGCGCACACCCACCAGGTCCGGACGACCCTGGCCGATCTTCTTTCGGAGATCAAGGACGCCGAAACCGGTCAACGGGGCTATTTGCTCACGGGAAGTGATGCCTATCTTCAGCCGTATCTGGATGCCACGAAGCAAATTAAAGATACATTCGACGTGGTTCAGAAGCTCACCTCCGACAATCCCGATCAACAGCGTCGGCTGGGTACCCTCTCGCAAGTCATCGACGCCAAGCTGGCCGAACTACAGAGAACAATTGATCTGCGCAAGACGGAAGGGTTCGACGCTGCTCTTAAGGTCGTGACGACCAACGAGGGTAAAGCCGCCATGGATCGGATTCGGACTCTGGTCGCCGAGGCGGACCAGGAAGAAGCGGACCTCCTCGCGAAGCGTGCGGTCGAGGCACAAGCAAGCGCCCAAATGGCAACGGGTGTCAGTCTGTGGGGCAGTATCGTCGGTATCGCGGCGGTCGCCGCGTTCGGGTGGCTGATCACGAAATCCCTCGGCAACCTCATCGGCGGCGCGGTCGGTCAGGTTCAAAGTTCGTCGGCGGAGCTGCAGGCCGCGGCCACACAACAGGCGACTGGCGCCAAGGAACAGGCCACGGCGATGAGTGAGATCACCACAACCATCAGCGAACTGCTGGCGACGTCGCGACAGATTGCCGAGGGCGCGCAACGCGTCGCAAAAGTCGCCAAGCAGACGGCGGAGTCGGCGCAATCCGGTCACCGCACGGTTGACGTCACGCATGACTCGATTGCCGGGATTCGGCGTCAAGTCGATCAGATCGTCGCGCACATGCTGGAACTTGGTAAGAAGTCCCAGGAAATCGGTTCCGTGCTTGATATCGTGTCGGAACTCGCCGAACAGACCAACATTCTGGCGATTAACGCGACGATCGAAGCTGCCGGGGCCGGTGATGCGGGCAAACGCTTCGCCGTGGTCGCGGATGAAATCCGCAAGCTGGCCGACCGTGTCGGCGGCTCGACCAAGGAAATCCGGACGCTGATCGACGATGTCAGGAGCGCCGTGAATACGACAGTCATGGCCACGGAAACGGGATCGAAAGCCGTTGACGCCGGATCGAAGCAATTCGGCGATGTCGCCTCGGCGTTCCAGCAGATTTCCGGCCTTGTCACCACCACAACCGAGACGGCCCGCGAAATAGAGCTATCTACCAAGCAGCAATCCACCGCCGTCGAGCAGGTAAACATCGCCATTTCCAACGTCGCGCAGGCGTCCAAGGAAACTGAGGCAAGCTCAAGTCAAACCCTGCAAACGGCGTCACAGTTGGCCGGGCTTTCGAAGGATCTCCTGCGAATCGTTCGTCCCCAGGCGGCATAAGACATGGCGCGCGATCCGCACAAATATTTTCGGATCGAGGCGGCCGAACTGCTGACGCAGTTTAGCAGCGTTCTTCTCGACCTTGAGAAGAATGGAAATAATGATGGTCAGGTTCAGCGGTTGCTCCGCCTGGCTCATACGCTCAAGGGCGCCGCGCGGGTCGTCAAAGCGCCGGATATCGCCGACCGCGCCCACACGATCGAAGACGTTCTCCTCCCGTTCAGGGAAACGCCAGGAGAGATTCCGCGAGAATATGTGGACACCGTTCTGAGGTGTCTCGACGATATAGACGGCCGCGTTCGCGATCTCACGCCGAAGCAAGAGGGTGCCCCGGCTACCCAAAGTGCTGGGCTTCCCGTCGATAACCTTCGTACCGTGCGGGCCGACATCGGGGAAATGGACGTCGTGCTCGGCGGCGTGACGGAAACGCATACGCTGGTAAATAGTCTCCGTGCTGTGCCGCGGGCGCTAGAACAGACGGAGCATTTGACAACGCTGCTTCTCGACCAGATCGCGCCGGCCGACGCGCGGGGAAAGAGCCGGCAGTCGCTCGTCAATCAGGAGCGAGCCCACGCGACGGTCCGCGACCTCCGCAAAGAGCTGGCTGGAATTAAAAATCGCCTGGGCTCGACGATCGATCAGATTGATCGCGAGCTGAACCAGTTGCGGGACGCCACCGAGCAACTGCGCCTCGTGTCCGCGGGATCACTCTTTGTCTCGCTTGAACGGACAGTTCGGGATGCCGGTCAGGCCTTGAAGAAAAAAGTCACCTTCGAGGGCAAAGGCGGTGAAATACGCCTCGACGCTTATGTACTTGGCCTCGTTCAGGGCGCTCTTGTGCAAGTTGTCCGAAATGCTGTGGCGCATGGCATCGAGCCCGAGGCGGAGCGACGGGCCGCGGGCAAACCGACCGTCGGACAGGTTGTTCTCGATGTCTCCCGCCGCGGCCGGCAGATTGTATTTACGTGCCGTGACGATGGACGTGGCGTCGATCTCGAAGCGGTGCGCCGGGTCGCGTCTCAGCGTGGCCTACTGGGTCTGGAGACGAAATCGTCCGGCGCGGAGGAACTCATCCGGCTGCTCATGCGCGGCGGCATTAGCACTTCGGATACGGTGACGGAAGTTTCCGGCCGCGGCATCGGCCTTGATGTCGTGCGCGAATCCGTCAAGCAACTCGGCGGAGACATCGCTGTTCGCAGTGAGCCCGGCAAGGGCGTGACTTTCGAACTTATCGTGCCGCTTTCGGTGGCGTCCCTCGAAGTTCTCGTGGTCGAGGTTTCGGGAAATATTGTAACAATTCCCATGGATGCCGTGCAGGCCGCGATACGTGTGACGGCCGATGAAATTTCGTGGGGTCCCGACGGCGGGTCCTTGATCTATGATAAGACGGCGATCCCCTTTATTGCCGTGCCCCGCGCATTATTCGGGACAAGGCCGCCCGCCGGGCAGACATGGTCCGCGCTTGTAATCAGCGCGGGCGGTGCGATGGTCGCGGCGGGTGTCGACCGCCTGCTCGATACGACAAGGGTTGTCACAAGACCACTGCCGGACCTGGCGCCCGCCCATAGCATGATTGCGGGCGTATCCTTGGATGCCGAGGGCAACCCGCAACTGGTGCTGGATCCCGACGGCATCGCTCACGAGGCGACGCGCCGTTTTGCACCTGATCTTGAGCTTGCATCGACCGCACGCCCGATCCTCGTCATCGACGACTCGCTGACGACCCGCATGTTGGAACAAAGCATTCTTGAGTCGGCCGGTTACGAGGTCGATCTTGCCACGTCCGGGGAGGAGGGGCTCGCGTGCGCGCGGCGCAAGCGTTATGCGCTCATCCTAGTGGATGTCGAAATGCCGGGCATGGACGGGTTTACGTTTATTGAGCATGTAAAATCGGATCCCACACTGCGCGACATTCCAACCATCCTGGTGACCTCCCGCAATGCGCCCGAGGATATGCAGCGCGGTTTGGACGTCGGCGCGCATGCTCACATCGTCAAGAGCGAATTCGATCAAGCGAAGCTTATCTCCATGATCCGGCCGCTGGTGGGTTAGCTCATGGCGAGAATCAGAACGTTGATTGCCGAAGATTCTGTGACCGTCCGAAAGCACTTGCTGGAGGTTCTGTCGGCGGATCCGGATATCGACGTTGTCGGTGAGGCCGAAGATGGAAAGCGCGCGATAGAATTATGTCTCGAACTGCGGCCGGACGTCATCACCATGGATATGATGATGCCTGCGATGACCGGCCTTGCCGCGACCGAGTACATCATGGCCCATCGCCCCACGCCGATCTTGATCGTATCCTCGTCAACCAATCGCGGGGAACTGTTTAGAACTTACGACGCTCTCGCGGCGGGCGCTGTGGAGGTGCTCGAAAAATCTAACGGTCGCGAGTCCGACGGAGAATGGGAACGTAAATTCCTGTCCACGGTCAAGCTTGTTTCAAGAATTCGGGTGATCACGCATCCGCGTGCGCGACTATCCGGCCATAGTCAGGTATCGGACCAATATCCGGCGAAGGCGCCGGAATTTCCCGACTTGAGCGGCATCCATAAACTTGTGGCAATCGGTGCCTCAACGGGGGGACCCGGCGCCATCGTAGAGATCTTTCGCAGCTTGCCGCCCGACTTTCGTCTGCCGGTATTACTCGTGCTGCATATCAATGAGCCGTTTGGTGCCGCTTTTGCCGATTGGCTGGATGGGCAAACCGAACGGCGCGTGGCCTACCCAAGCGACGGTGATTCCGTGGCGTCGGTCGTGGGCCGTGTGATCATGGCGCCCGGCGACCGGCATTTGATCGTGCGCGGCGGACGCTTGTGGCTCACGCGCGACCCCGAGCGGCACTCCTGCCGCCCTTCGGTGGATGTGCTCTTTGAGTCTGTGGCGGCTGAGTATGGCGCTTCGGCGATCGGCTGTCTGCTCACGGGAATGGGCCGCGACGGCGCCGCCGGACTCCTCGATATTCGTCGAGCGGGCGGTCTGACGATCGCCCAGGATGAGGCAACGTCGGTGATCTACGGGATGCCGCGAGAGGCCGTTCTCCTCGGTGCGGCGACACATGTGTTGCCTCTGCGCGAGATCGCTCCTGCCCTCGTCGCGCTCGGGGATACCTCGGCGCGGCGGAGGCTCCTGTGACCGGGGACGTTCTCATCATCGACGACAGCCTGACGGTCCGGATGGACCTGCTTGAGACGCTGGAAGAGGCGGGCATCTCCGCGACGGCGTGCGCCACCGGTCGTGAAGCCCGAGCGGCACTTGCCGAGACCACATTTTCGCTCGTTATTCTCGACATTCTGTTGCCGGACGCCGACGGCATCGACATCCTTCGGGAAATTCGCGAGCAGCCTTCCGCGGCGGACACGGTAGTCATGCTTCTATCCTCGGAAGCCGACGTGCGCGATCGCATTCGCGGACTGACCATGGGAGCCGACGAATATATCGGTAAGCCCTATGAGGCAAGTTACGTCGTCGCGCGCGCGCGTGAACTGTTGCGCAGCCGGCAAGGCATTCTTGCGCCATCCGGAAAGACAATTCTGCTTATCGACGATAGCCTCACCTTTCGCGAAGAGTTAAGGCACGTTTTGGAGGCGGCGTCTTATACGGTCACGACGGCCGGAACCGGGGAGGAGGGGTTGCGGATCGCCGCCGATATGCGGCCGGATGCCATCATCGTGGATGGGATACTGCCAGGCATCGATGGCGCAACAGTGGTGCGGCGCATTCGACTCGACGCGGTGCTCCGCCGTACGCCCTGTTTGCTGCTCACCGCGTCGGAGGGCTTTGGCGCGGAGATTCAGGCTCTGGAAGCTGGCGCGGACGCATTTGTCAGAAAGGACGAAGATGTATCGGTTGCCTTAGCGCGATTGGGCGCCGTCCTGCGCAGTGCTGGAGCCCAAACGGACAGCCAGGCGACCTCCAGCTTGCTTGGGCCGAAGAAGGTCCTCGCCGTCGACGACAGTGAGACATATCTCCAACAACTTGCCGAGGAACTGCGCGGCGAGGGATATGATGTCGTTCTGGCGCGTTCTGGCGAGGAAGCGCTTGAATTGTTGTCGATTCAGACTGTCGATTGCATTCTGCTCGATCTCATGATGCCCGGCATGGGTGGGGAGGAAGTCTGCAAGCGCGTAAAGTCCACCGCGGCCATGCGCGAAACGCCTGTCATCATGCTCACGGCGCGTGAGGATCGAGACGCGATTATCGAGGGCCTCAACGCCGGTGCCGACGATTACATCGTCAAGTCGAGCGATTTCCAGGTTCTCCGGGCCCGGGTTCTCGCGCAGATTAGACGCAAGCAATTCGAAGATGAGAATCGGCGCATTCGCGATCAAATGCTGCGCAGGGAGTTGGAGGCCACCGAGGCGCGCGCGGCGCAGGAATTGGCTGAGACCCGGGCTGCCCTCGTCGACGAATTGGAACGCAAGAACGTGGAACTCGCGGCGGCAAGCCAGGCAAAATCAAGCTTCCTGGCCGCCATGAGCCATGAGATACGTACGCCGATGAATGCGGTTATTGGGCTCACTGAACTCGCGCTTAGGACCGATCTGTCACCCAAGCAACTCGACTATCTGACGAAAATCAAAGCTTCCGCGAAATCCCTGCTCGGGATTATCAACGACATCCTCGATTTTTCCAAAATCGAGGCCGGCCGACTCGATCTTGAAAGCGCCGAATTCGAACTGCGCGCGGTCCTCGACGACCTCGCGACTGTTTCCGCGCTGGCCGCCGCGGAAAAGGGAATCGAACTTATATTTTCAGTCGATCAGAATCTGCCGCTGCTGTTGATCGGCGATCCTCTCCGTTTGGGACAGGTTCTGCACAATCTTCTCGGTAACGCTGTTAAGTTCACGCAACGCGGCGAAATCGTCGTGACCGTACGTCTCAAGGATCGTGAGGCCGACAGCGTCGTTCTCGAGATATCCGTCGCTGACACGGGTATTGGCATGAGCGCGGAGACAATATCGGAGTTGTTCAAGCCATTCACTCAAGCCGACAGTTCAACAACGCGCCGCTTCGGCGGCACCGGCCTGGGACTTGCGATCAGCCAGCAACTCGTCGAGCGGATGGGCGGCGTCATCGTTGCGGAAAGCACGCCGGGTCTTGGGAGTACATTCCGATTCTCCATCGCATTCGGCGTCGGCGCGCTCACCGGTGAGCGGACGCCAAATTCGCCGGCGGCGGTGGATGGAATCAGGATTCTGGTCGTCGACGACAATGCGCGCGCGCGAGAAATTCTGGAGGCGACATTATCATGCTGGGCGATGGTTGTTGAAACGACAGTTTCCGGAACGGAGGCCTGCGATATCGTGAAACGTCGAACGGCGGAAACGCCATTCGATCTCATATTGCTGGACTGGCAGATGCCTGGATTGGATGGCATTGAAACAGTGCGCATGCTCAGAAGTGTTTTGCCGCCTGAGAAGATGCCGAAGATCATTATGATGACGGCATATGGACGCGATGATCTGGCGCGGGAAGCCCAGGATGTGGCCATCGCCGCTTTTCTCACGAAGCCGATCAGCAATTCAACGCTGCTTGATGCGATTTCCTCCGCACTCGGACGCAACGGCGGTGGGACCCGCCACCGGCGCAGTGACTCCATGGGAGCTGGCCAATCCATTGTCGCGCATGCGCGCGTGCTTCTGGTGGATGACAACGACATTAATCGCCAAGTGGGTGCGGAAACGCTTGGCCACGCCGGCGTTAATGTCGATCTGGCCGCCAGCGGAGAAGAGGCTGTCTCCAGGATATTGGAATCCGGTATCGTTTACGACGCGGTGCTGATGGACGTACAGATGCCTGGCATGGACGGTCTGGAAGCCACCGGACTCATCCGCCGTCGGTTTGGGCCGGATGAGCTTCCTATTATCGCGTTGACGGCTCACGCACTGGGCGAAGAGCGTCAACGCCATCTAGCAGCGGGGATGAACGACCATGTTGCCAAGCCGATAGATCCGGTGACGTTGATCGCCACGCTTGCCCGCTGGATTAAACCGGGTGCACGGGGTGCCGCGATCGGACAGGCTATGCCTGCGGCATCCGACCCGATTGTTGTAAGCGCTCCTTATCCCCATGCCTCTTCGGCAGATAACGCGCTTCCGGATGTGCTTCTGCCCTTTGACCTTTCCGCGGCTTCCGAGAGGCTAAGCGGCAATCGGGTCGTGCTTAAACGGTTGCTGCTGATGTTCGGCGACGAGTTTGCAGGTACGCCGCAGCGGCTCGACGAGCTGGTCCGCGACAGAAAGATCAAGGATGCCCGGAGACTAGCGCATACCCTGAAGTCGGCTGCGGCCGCCCTTGAGGCGCGTGAGGTCGCCTCCGCGGCCGCTCGGATCGAAGAGAGCTTGTACGATGACCAGGTTGATGGCTTGCCGACGTTGATCGCCCATCTCGATGCTGCCCTCGCGCCTGCGTTAAGTGCGGTGAACCTGCTACGTGGCCGATGACAAGAGCGTGCGTTTATCGCATAGTTACGAAGAGGAGTAGTTTTGTATGATGAAGAAGCCAGAATCAGACCGACCCAATCCGGGAGCCTCTCCAGAGCCGACGCCGGCGGCGCGTGATGGTCAAAGGAAGGGTTTAGGTCCGCCCCATCTGATCACGATCGAGAATCTCATTGTTCACAAATACTCTGATCATTCAGTCCTTCTGAACAAAGCCGACAAGGTCGCGCGCCAGATCATCAATGGAGAACTGCGCGACGGTGAATACCTGCAAGTTGTGCGGCCCGGTCGGTATCACCTCCACTTTCCAAATCTTAGGGCCGACGCCGGGGAACTGCGCTGTTCCGTGATCACAGCGCAGCTTCAACGCGCGATCCGCGACCTCAATCCCGCGGCCCAACAGTTGGACAATGAGGGAGAAAAGGCCCTCTCTCCCGGTCCGGAGAAGCCACTCCACAAAGTGACAGCTGCCGCGGTACCCCCACCTCGGCCTAAGACGGTCAAGCCGGATGCTGGCCGCGACGTTGAAATGATGAAGCAGTCGTCCGCGGCGATGGCGGCCATGACAGGCCCCGGCGCGCTGTCGTACGAGGAGTTGCTCAGCTCTCCCCTCGGGCAACGCCTCGCGGCGGATATAACGCTTGAGCTTTCACCCATGTGGTATGCGTCCCAGAGAATTATCATCGGCCACGATTGTATTCCCACACTCGATGGGGTGTCGTTGCGAAACATTGGAAACCGGTTTCGCGACACAGGCGCGGATCCTGTCGAAATCAGGGCAACCATCGATACCATCACCTACGAACGCGTCGTCGCCGTACTGGAGAAGAATCAACTCGAAAAAGCGCGTGGACTGGTTATATGCCCGGTCCACGCTTCGACGTTGGCTCACCCACGTTATGTCGGGGCCTTCATCGCGGCGGGAAGCGGCATGCCGCCGGAGGTTCAAAATTACCTGATTTTTCTCGTCAAGGAATTTGCGACACCTATTTCGAGAATCAAGGTCAGGGATGCGGCAGGTTACCTCAAGCCAAGGGCGCGTGGGCTGCTTGTGGATCTTCCGCTCAACGTGGAAGACGTCAACGCCTGCTTCAAAGAGTTCGGGTTCCATGGAGCCCGGACGACCGTGTCGGGCTTCAGCGGAAACGAGTCCGAGATTCTGAAGTACTTCAATAATTTTGCCGAGCGATGCGAACGCGTGAGGCTACGAAGCACGATAGATGGGCTTGATTCATCGAGCCAAACCGTCGGGGCACTGGCCGCGGGATTCTCTTATTTGTCGGGCTCCGCTATTCAGCGCCGAACCGCAGAAGACGCCAAGCTGCAGGATTTCGACGTCGACACATTATTTCTGTGACCCTTGAGCGCTATAGACGGGGTCTCCGCTAATGCGTGTTCTGGGCAAATGTGCGGGGGCTCTCCGCAAGGAGATCGCGAAATGCGGCACCTAGCTGCTCATATGTAAACGGCTTGCCCAATACGCGTATATTCGGACTGATAATGCCTCCCAATCCCGCGGTTTCCCGGGCGTAGCCCGTTGTAAAAAGCACCCGAAGGTCCGGACGCAGTTTCCGGGCTTCATCCGCTAATTGCGGGCCATTCATCTCAGGCATGACAACGTCAGTGAAGAGTACGCCAATTTCCTTGTGCTGCTTCAACAGCGCGAGAGCGACATGGCCATTGTCGGCCGACAGCGTGCGAAATCCCAAGTCTCCCAGCGCATGGGTCACAAATTGCCGGACCGACTCTTCGTCCTCCACGACAAGAATGGTTACGTCATCGCTGCCCTGCGGAACCCTTGTCGCGGCCACGTGTGGGACCTGGAGTTCCGCACTACCCATGTATCGCGGCAAGTAGATACTTACGGTGGTTCCCATGCCCACCGCGCTACGAATTTTAACCTGGCCCCCGGACTGATCAATGAATCCGTAAACCTGACTAAGACCAAGGCCCGTACCCCGTCCCACGCCCTTGGTGGTAAAAAACGGGTCGAAGGCTTTCGCAAGAATGTCCGGCGGCATGCCGCATCCCGTATCGGCGACCTCAATCAGCACATACTGACCGGCAGCGACGCCGACCTTTCCGGCATCCAGATCGCTGAGATGGCAATTGGCCGTCGAAATTGTCACCTTACCCCCATCGGGCATAGCGTCCCGGCTATTCACCACAAGATTTAGAATGACATTTTCGAGCTGATGCGCATCGACCTCGATATGCCATATGCCCGCGGCGAGTATCGTCGCAAAGCTGTAGAGTTCGCCAATCGTGCGGCGTAGCAGCTCCGACATATCGCCGACCAATCTATTAATTTCCACTGGCTCCGGCCGTAACGGTTGCCGCCGCGAAAATGCCAGCAGCCGTTGCGTTAACGTTGCCGCGCGACGAGCTCCGTCCAGAGCTCCATCAAGAAATTGATCTATATTCGTTTCTCCTCTCACTGCGCGCCGTCGCGCCAATTCGATTCCGCCTATGACGATCGCAAGCATATTGTTGAAGTCATGAGCGATACCGCCGGTCAACTGCCCAATGGCTTCCATCTTTTGGCTCTGGCGGAGGGCCGACTCCGCCTTTTCGCGTTCCTGCATTTCGTTGCGGAGTTGAGCATTGGAGTTCCCGAGCTCGCGGTTCATCTGGCTCAAGACGACGACCACGAGGGTCCCAAGCATGACCAAAAGGCCAATGCTTCCGTAGCGGAGTAGACGCCTGACCAGGGGGTCTGTGAGTTCGCTCACATAAACGGTGCCGAGCATTTTCTCCTTCTCAATGACGGGTCGCGCGATCTTGATGTATGCGCCGGCGGAAACCTCGCCGTTGACAGGCGCTTTAGTCGGCACCAATGCGCCGGATTCGCGGGAATAACTCGCTACCGTGTTGCCAGCGTCGTCATACACCGCCGCCGCCGCAATGGAGGGATTCTCGCCAAGGGCATTGACGTACTGTTGGGCAACCTCTGAATCCTTGAAGGCGAGCGAGCCCACCACGCTGGCGGCCAGGATTTTGGCCTGGACATCCGCTTGCCTAAACGCCTGAGCCCGATACACCACAGTATCGTAGATTCCCAGTAGGAGACCGGCGACAACAAGGACCGCCGCCGCGGTGATCGTCAGGATAAGGCGGTGCCGGCCCAAACCCGCACCTGACGGGAAAGAAATCATGGCCCGCTCCTCGGATGCACGATGAGAGCAACGCCCAGGAGATTCGAACTGATCTTGAGGCCATGCTCCTTTGCCATCTCCTCATCAATGCTAAATCGTACCCGCCCGTCACGAATTACGAAATGTATCATTCCTTCCGCGTCGGTGCGCTGCGACTCATCGGTGACAATGAGTACCGGCTCGTTATGGGTGGCGCTAAGCACGGCGCTTGTGGAGAGCGCACTCGCGTTCGCGACGTATAGAATTTGGCAATGGTTTTCGGAGGGCAACGCCTGCATCCGAAGGACGAGCACAGGGCGCCCACCCACACGTTGTCCGGCGACAACTTGATCAAGGGTTGCGTGAAACGGGTCGTTCCCTAGGATGCATATATTGAATGTCGCGTCGGACGAAGGGGCCGCTGAAGCGGGCCATTCGATGAAGTCGCCGAATTTAAACAGAAACGCGGCCTTAACGGCGTATGCAAGGGATTCGGGGTCCGCAGCCGACACCGGAAGTACAAAAGCCGCGGTAAACAACACGACAAAGGAGACGTATCGGCGCCAATATGATGATCCTCGAACCCGCATGGTCAGAATTTCCAGCGCGCTTCCGCGAAAACGCTGCGCGGGATTTCGTTGCCGTCCGTGGAGGAGCCGAACTCCAAATGTTGGCGATGAATGAGATTTGAACCGGCTATCGATATCTCAAGCCGCTCCGATGCGGCCCATGCCAACCGGCCATTGGCTTCGACGTAAGCCGGCACCGCGGGGTTTGGAAGCGCTCCGACGTAGCGGAGGTCAGCCTCAAGTTGGATGCCATGAGATAGGCTGATCGTGGATCGGATAGAGAACTGGTCACTGGGATCGTTGCCCGCTTGTTGTGTGCCGCCAAGGCCGCTGCTTCCCGGCTTAAATCGCAGCGCCTCGTGTTGAATATTGAATCCGGCGGCCAGTTCCCACCAGTCCAGGGGCCGGTAATTCAGCCAAGATTCCACGCCGTACGAGTCGCCAGCCATCAAGTTGGCGAAATTGACAGGAATAAAGCCGGTGACGGGCGAAACCTCAATACTCCGCAGATCGTCATACACATTATAAAAGCCTGAGACCGACAACGATAAACCCGACATCGGCTGTAATCGCACCCCGATCTCGTATGCGGCTAACTTCTCCGATTTGAAGTTCGTGCCACCGGTTAGGAACACGGTAGACCCCACTTTCTCGACGACGTTGCGGTCATACGGCGTTGGAGCTCGTATCGCCTTCGATACAGCCGACCATATCATGGCGGTATCATCAATTTGCCATGAGACCCGACCACTTGGAAGGATGCTTAGCCCTGAGTATGGATCATCCTCAAGTTTAAGGCCGACCGTCACCTTGAGCGATTTGGAGAGCGCGATGGTATCTTGGCCGAAGAAGTTTCCTAAGTTGAGCGTGCCTTTCGGCGGCTGAATTTGGAATGTGGGAACATTCGTGATCCAATACCGCGTGAATCGATAGCCGCCGCCCCAGACCAATTCATTCCAGTTTCCCACCGGGATGCTGTGCTGTAGATCAAAATCGACGGTATCTACGGTCAGGCCGCCGGTATCGAAGCGATGGGCGCGATCAAAATAAGTTTGGATCTGCAGGTTTGAGCCGCCGTCCAGACTATGGGTCCAGCGGGCGAGGACGTTTTGCCCGGCCACGGATTGGGCCACATTGCCCGGTTGTTTCTCATAGCCGTCATAGGCATCTCCCTGCACCGTCACCAGATCGTTGTCATGATGCCAATCGGCGCGAAATCCGCCTTGAGGGATGGCCCAATTATCCTCGCCTTTTAACCCATTGGCGGTCTTCGTCGCGTCTTGCGCCAGACCTGAGACATATACGCGGTAGGTGAGATCGTCGCTGATGCGACCGCCATAGCGCACATCCACACCGCGGCCAAAGGAGCCGGCGAATACATCGGTAAGGCCGCCTTGTGTATCGGCGGAATTACGGCTTGTGATATTGATCACGCCATTGAATGCGTTCGCCCCCCAGAGCGTGGCGCCCGGACCCCGAATGACCTCGATCTGCTGGATGTCACCGCGCATGACCTGCTGCATGTCCCAGTAGACGCCGCCGAATAATGGTGAGTACACACTCCGGCCGTCGATGAGCACGAGGAGTTTGTTCGCAAGCGTACTGTTGAAGCCGCGTGCGGTAATCGCGTAGTTGTAGGAATTGGACTGGGCCACTTGCAAATTCGGCGCAAGTTGTAGCATTTCGGGAACGCTTGTGGCGCTGGAATTGAGAATGTCATCCGAAGTGATGACGTAGATCGCCGCCGGCGCCGTCAGCAGCGGTTCCGCGCGTTTTGAGACCGATGTAACGTTGATGTCGGTAAGCTCTTGGAGGGAGAGGCGGGCGAGATCGCCTGGCGAAGGTCCGGCGTCGGCTAAAGTCGTCGTTGAATAAAGCGCTCCCACTATAAATAGGCATCCACTCCGTAAGGCCTGCTTCCTTCGACGGTGCCCCACGTCCTTAGCTAAAATCGCCCCCACGGTGCCCCCAAAATCGCTTCTTTTGTGTGCGGCCGGCCGTCAGATGCGCGGCCTTAGCCTGTCATGTCGCGACGTGGCTATTCCGGCCGAAAGCTCGGACTTAGATTTTTACCTTTCCCCGGACCCGGCAATGGATCCCGCCTAAAGCGGCTCTTACACCCGACGTGAGCTGGATGCAGTCCGCTTAACGCCGTGTTTCAGTCAGAATGCGGATAGAAACCCCAATTTCTCTGCGCATTAGATATGAAGTGCCCCGAAAGGCGCGGCTTTCCTCAACCACACCAATTAAACACGATATGGCAACACGAAGACTATTCCATCGGGTGAATACCCTAGAGACGGGACAATCCCGGGTCGGGTGGTCTCCCCTCTGGTCAGCAGGAAAAAGTCGGTGTTGTGTGCACTAAGATACAGCCCCGTTACACCTTACGCTTAAATTGGCCGGAACTAAATTCATGCGTGAGTCTTCTATTTGAAGACAAATAACGTCGATATCCCACGCGGCAAGGACCGATGGACCAGCGCGCGCCTTCTTCCGTGCCAACCGCCCCGAAGCCCGCGCGACGACGGGTGAGGCATCCAAAGCGCTGGACGATCTCCCGTCTTCGCGGCCGTTGGCGCACGATTGGAATTGGCGCTGCGGCACTCGTCGTTGTCGTGGGATTGATCTGGTGGATCACACCCCGAGGTGCGGGACATAAACCGCAGGAGCAGCCAAAGCCGGTCGGCGTGGCGAAAGTCACCACCGGCGATGTTCCCGTACATTTAAATGCCCTGGGCACCGTGACACCGCTGGCCACCGTCATCGTCAGAGCGCAGGTGTCGGGCGAACTGTCCGTCATCAATTTTACAGAGGGCCAAACGGTCGCGGCCGGCGACAAGCTTGCTCAAATCGACCCGCGCCCCTATCAGGCGGCACTCGATCAGGCAAAGGGGCAATTGGCGCGGGACCAAGCGCAACTCGCCAACGCCCGTGTCGACCTCGGCCGTTATAAGACTCTGGTCGAGCAGAAATCCATCTCAGGCCAACAATACGATACGCAGGCCGCGCTCGTTCGTCAGGACGAGGGGATCGTTACGTCCGATCAGGCCGGAGTCGAGAGCGCGGCGATCAACCTCAACTACACCAGTATTGTTTCACCGGTAACCGGACGCGTCGGATTACGTCAGGTGGATCTCGGTAATCTCGTCCAGGCGTCAAACACCATTATTGTGGTTGTCACGCAATTACAGCCGATTTCAGTGCTGTTCCCGGTGTCGGAAGACAGCATTGGCCAGATTTCCGGCCGGTTAAAGGACGGCGCGACACTTGAGGCCGTTGCCTTTGACCGCGCGCACAGCCGCCAAATAGCAACGGGACAACTTGCCACGCTGGATAACCAAATCGATGTCACCACGGGCACGGTGAAGCTGCGGGGGTTGTTCGACAATACAGATAACGCGCTGTTTCCCAATCAATTCGTGAACATCCAACTTCTCGTCGACACCGCGCATAACCAGATCATCGTCCCGACCGCGGCCATTCAGCGTGGGGCTTCCGGGACTTACGTCTTCGTCGTCAATTCCGATAACACCGTCAAAATGACGAACGTCACCTTAGGGCAGGCCGATGGAGAGCAGCAGGCCGTGACGAAAGGGTTGCAGGCCGACCAGACGGTTGTGACCGACGGTGCCGACGGGCTGCGTGATGGCGCACATGTGCAGCTGCCGGACGCCAATGGCCAGCAACCGCAGGAGGGACAGGGCAATCAACCGAAGCAACAGTCCGGCCGCCAGGGCGGCAAACGCGACCAATCCGGCCACGGTTGAGCGGACGCAAAGGTCGCATCGGTGTGCCCAGAAAATACCACGCCGCCGCAAGAGCCCGCACCGGCATCAAATGAATCGGGTGAGTCCGCCGCGAAGGCGACGACGCTCAATCCATCACGGATATTCATAGAACGGCCCGTTGCAACGACGCTGCTGATGATCGCCATTCTTCTGGTGGGAGGGGCCGGGTTTTTCTTTCTGCCGATCTCGGCTTTGCCTGAGGTCGATTATCCCACGATCCAGGTGCAGACGTTTCTTCCCGGCGCCAGCCCGGAAGTCATGACGTCCGCCGTGACGGCCCCGTTGGAGCGCCAGTTCGGCCAGATGCCGGGACTGAATCAGATGTCGTCGGTCAGCGCGGCCGGGGACTCCGTCATTACATTGCAATTTGGCCTGACACTCAGCCTCGACATCGCCGAGCAGGAGGTGCAGGCCGCCATCAACGCCGCCAGCAATCTCCTCCCTCAGAGCCTTCCGGCTCCTCCGGTCTATGCCAAAGTAAACCCCGCTGATGCGCCGATCCTGACGTTGGCACTGACGTCCACACAGCTGCCGCTTACCGAACTCGATGATCTCGCGGAAACCCGCATCGCGCAAAAAATATCGCAACTTGCCGGCGTTGGTCTTGTCAGCATCAACGGTGGTCAACGCCCGGCGGTGCGGATCCAAGCCAATCTGCAGGTGCTTGCCGCACAGGGGCTGAATATCGACGATCTGCGCACAACCATCGGCAACGCCAACATCAATACGCCCAAGGGCAATTTTGACGGGCCGACCCGCGATTACACCATCAATACCAACGACCAGCTGCAAAAGGCCGACGACTACCGCGGCATCATCGTCGCCTATCGGAACGGCGCGCCGGTCTATCTCACCGACGTCGCGTCCATCGTGGATGGCGCCGAGAACGATAAGGTTGGCAGTTGGGTGAATAAAACTCCTGCAATCCTGCTCAACATTCAAAGGCAGCCGGGCGCCAACGTTATCGCCGTTACCGATTCGATCAAGAAACTTCTCCCCGACATTCAGGCGTCTTTGCCCGGAAACGTAGACGTTGCTGTGGTGACCGACCGCACCAACACCATCCGCGCGTCCGTCGCCGACGTCGAGTTTGAGCTGGCGCTGGCCGTGGTGCTGGTTGTCCTGGTCATTTTCCTCTTTTTGTGGAGCCTGCCGGCGACATTCATTCCAAGTCTTTCCGTGCCTTTGTCGATCATCGGCACTTTCGCGACGATGTACCTGTTCGGATTCAGTCTTAATAACCTATCTTTAATGGCGCTCACGATCGCGTCGGGCTTCGTGGTCGACGACGCCATCGTCATGATCGAAAACATTTCCAGGCACATCGAGGCCGGTGAGAAGCCCATGGAGGCGGCCCTCAAGGGTTCGGGGGAGATCGCGTTCACGATCGTTTCTCTGACCATATCCCTGATCGCGGTGCTGATTCCGCTCTTGTTCATGCAGGAGGTCGTCGGGCGACTGTTCAGGGAATTCGCGATTACGCTTGCTGTGACAATCCTCATTTCCGCGATTGTTTCACTGACCTTGGTGCCGATGCTTTGCGCGCGTCTCCTGAAGTCAAAGTCGCGGCGCCGCCAAAGCGGCCTTGGGCGCCGGGTCGAGAAGTTCTACGCCAGAGTGATCAAAAGTTACGACAAAATGCTGAAGTGGGTTCTCGCGCGCGAGGCCCTTATGCTCACCGTCGCGGCGGCGACGTTGGTGCTCACAGTCGTACTTTATGTCGCAATTCCAAAAGGGTTCTTTCCGATTCAGGATACGGGCTTCATCTTCGGATTCACCGAGGCCGCGCCGTCGGTTTCGTTCGCGACCATGGCCGACCGCCAACAGCGCATCGCCGACGCGATCCTGAAGGATCCAAGTGTCGCTGGCTTATCGTCCTTTATCGGAATCGACGGCAGCAATACAACGCTCAACGGCGGACGATTTCTCATAAACCTCAAGCCTAAGAACGACCGCAGCGATATACAAACCACCGTCACCAGAATTATGCGCAATACGGAGGGGATTTCCGGAATCTCGCTGCACCTCCAGCCCGTCCAGGACCTCACGACGGATTCGACCGTAAGTCTGGCGCAATACCAGTTCTTTCTCGAGGCCGCGCGCCCAGACTTTCTCGATGAATGGGTGCCGAAGCTGATGGACCGTCTCGGACAAGTGAGCACGCTCACCGGGGTTTCCACGACCTATCTCGACAAAGGTCTTTCGGCGTCGATAACGATCGACCGCGATACGGCAACGCGACTGGGAATCACCTTAGCGACAGTGGACAATGCGCTCTACGACGCTTTCGGACAGCGCATCATTTCCACGATTTATACACAGTCAAACACCTATCGCGTTATCCTCGAGGCCGACCGGAAATTGCAGAGCACCATCGCGGGATTGTCCGACATTTACCTGCCCACCGCTGGTGGAGGCCAGGCGCCGCTCTCCGCAATCGCCCATATCGACGTAAAGCCCGCACCACAGGAGGTCGACCATCTCGGACAATTTCCGGCGGCTTTCATCTCCTTCAATGTTGCATCAAATGCGTCTTTGGGCGCGGCGGTAAAGGCAATAACGGATGCGGAAAAGGCCATACATATGCCGACTTCGGTCACCACGAAGTTCCAAGGGTCCGCGCTCGCATTCCAATCGGCCCTCGGCGAGGAGTTGTTGCTTATTCTGGCCGCGATCGTCGCGGTTTATATTGTACTCGGCGTTCTCTATGAGAGCTTCATTCATCCGGTGACGATTCTCTCAACGCTGCCTTCGGCGGGGATTGGTGCGTTACTCGCCTTGATGCTGACCGGCAACGACCTTGGCATCATCGCCATTATCGGCATCGTTCTGCTGATCGGAATCGTGAAGAAGAATGCGATCATGATGATCGACTTCGCCCTGGCCGCGCAGCGGAACGAGCACAAGCCGGCCAAAGAAGCCATTCACCAGGCCGCGCTGCTGCGCTTTCGGCCGATCATGATGACGACGGTCGCCGCGTTATTCGCAGCACTCCCGTTGGTGTTGGCGGGGGGCACAGGTTCGGAACTGCGTCGGCCGTTGGGTATCAGCATCGTTGGCGGACTGCTGGTGAGCCAGATGCTCACATTGTTCACAACGCCTGTCATCTACCTGTTTTTTGACCGCTTGGCGGCACGCGTGCGCGGCCCCCGCAAGCGGCGCGCCCGCATTTCCCGCCGGGCATATAAGCCATCATGAGTCTTTCCAGCCCCTTCATCGCCCGGCCCGTTGCCACCAGTTTGCTGACGATCGGACTGGCGCTTACCGGTGCGATCGCATTCTTCCTGTTGCCGGTATCGCCGATGCCCAATGTGGATTATCCGACGATTTCGGTGAGCGCACAGCTACCTGGTGCAAGTCCCAATACGGTCGCAACAAGCGTGGCGACTCCATTGGAACGCTATCTTGGGACTATCGCCGGTGTCAGCGAAATGACGTCCCAGAGCTCGGTCGGCTCGGCGCGCATCACGCTGCAGTTTGACCTGGACCGCGATATCGACGGCGCGGCACGAGACGTCCAAGCAGCCATCAACGCGGCGCGTGTCGATCTTCCCACGTCCTTACGTTCCAACCCCACATACCGGAAGGTGAACCCCGCCGACGCGCCGATTCTTATTCTTACCCTGACCTCGGACACCCTGACGCCGGGGCAAATGTATGATTCGGCCTCCACCGTGCTTCAGCAAAAACTTCTGCAGGTGGATGGCGTCGGCGACATCACCATCGGCGGCAGCTCGCTGCCGGCCGTGCGTGTAGAATTGAATCCCAACGCTTTGTCGCAATACGGCATCGGGCTGGAAGATGTTCGGGCCGCACTGTCGGCCGCCAACGCGAACAGCCCCAAGGGCGCGATTGAGGAGGATGCGACTCACTATCAGATTTACGTTAACGACACGGCCACCAAGGCGGTCGACTATCAGACCCTGATTGTCGCTTATCGAAATAACGCCCCAGTTCGGTTGACGGATGTGGCCGAGGTTTCAGACAGTGTCGAAAATCTCCGCAATCTCGGCCTCGCCAACGGCAAGCCGGCCATATCGCTGATCATTTACCGCCAGCCGGGCGCGAATATCATCAACGTCGTGGACCGCGTCCGCGCTCTCATTCCGGAGCTTCAGGCCTCCATTCCGCAGACGATCACGATTACGTTGGCCAATGATCGGACGACGACAATACGCGCCTCGCTGCGCGACATCGAACATACCATGCTTATCGCCATTGCGCTCGTGGTGCTCGTGACCTTTCTGTTTTTGCGTGACGCGCGATCGGCTCTCATACCAAGTGTCACCGTGCCGCTCTCGCTTGTGGGCACGTTTGGCGCGATGTATCTCCTGAATTTCAGCATCGACAATCTGTCGCTGATGGCGCTTACGGTGGCCACCGGCTTCGTGGTCGATGATGCCATCGTCGTGCTCGAGAACACCATGCGTCATATCGAGGCCGGCGTACCTCGTGTCGAAGCCGCGCTGAAAGGTGCGCAGGAGGTGGGGTTTACCGTCCTCTCCATGAGTCTGTCGCTGATTGCCGTTTTTTTGCCGATTCTGCTCATGGGCGGCCTGGTGGGACGCATTTTTCGAGAGTTCGCGCTTACGTTATCGGTCGCTATCCTTATTTCACTCGTCGTCTCTTTGACGACGGCGCCGACGATGTGCGCGTATCTGCTGCGGCCCGCCGCCGAGGTGAAGCATGGCCGAATGATGCAGGCGCTGGAACGTGCCTTCAATGCCGCCGCGTCATTTTACGATCGCACGCTGGTATGGGCCTTTCATAA
>Ga0207022_10023_pt1 | contig 43935 bp, 29 predicted proteins | sample Alteio_BWMinCont_46_FD_153307 | JGI IMG/M metagenome (GOLD analysis project Ga0207022, IMG submission 153307) | Enriched cells from forest soil in Barre Woods Harvard Forest LTER site, Petersham, Massachusetts, United States -... | ecosystem: Environmental > Terrestrial > Soil > Temperate forest >... | reverse complement strand
CAACTCGCAGCGCTTCGCCACATGTAACGTCGGCATCTCGACAGTCGCCCAAGACGTCCGAAAGTACAATACGCAAGCAGTCGATTTCGGTTACTCTTTCGTCACAGCACAGCCTTCGATGACAGTCTCCCAATTGACCTATAGCTTCAATGACGCGGTCAACGAATATTTCGGGGCGACGTTTGGAAACCAGAATGGGCCGGATCAGGCAAACTTCGCTGGCTGGGTTGCAGCGCTTGACAAGGCTACAGACCCCGCCTCCACACTGCCCCCTAGCTCTCAGATCATTGGATCGGTCTGGGCAAATCTTCAAGTCGCCTTGCGGGCTACACCCAGCAGCGATTGGGTTTCCCCACTGTTGAATGGAACAATCTCTCCGGATTACTTCGCAATGTCACGTTCAATGCAAACGGCTATTCGGAAATGGCTATTGGTTGCTTACTCCGCCAATCTCAAACGGCTGGGCGATGGTGGATCTAAAAATATTACGAGCGCGGCATTTCTGGCCTACACTGCACTCCCAGCTAAGAATGATCTAATCCTCGATTCAGGCGGTGAATTGGTTATAGTCAATCCGCCCAAGGGCGACATCATATGGGATTACTACGACACCACGAAGGTTCAGGCTGTTCTGCAAGCCTACGTCCTGCCTCCGTTACAGCAGAATGTCGACCGCATAGGCGCGATGTTGAGCGGAATTCCGGGTGAGAAACAGAACGCCCAGTGGTACACCGGTCAGGCAGGCAAAATAGTCAACATGCTCTTCAACATCGACAAGAATATACAGAGGAATGACCCGATCATGTGGCTGCTGAGCGCAGAAGGAGAGGTAGTTAATTCTGCCATGACCGCGTTTGAACAGCTAAGGAAAGCAGGAGGTCAACAATTGCAGAATTCGCTTGCCGACTTTATTACTGGAATTGTGGATATGGCGCAGACGTTCAACTCCAAATTAGCACAGCTCAGTCTGGATGCCCCAGAGATTATGCGCCTCTTCGCTCCGATTATTCTGCAGGATGCACTACAAGGCGGCATGTTTGGTCGCTTCGCCCAATTTGGAACGCCTGACGCCATGCTAGATGTTGCCGTCTTAAAGACATCCACGCTGCCCACGTTCCCAGCCGCACCTGCTCCAGACGATACCCAGATTCGTCAACGCATCGCCAGCTTTTCCTAGATAGTGGCCAAACTTGCATTTCACTATACAGCGGGCTATCAATAAGGAGAATTCATGGAAATCAATGTTTTGAGTTTCCCTACTTTTCGGAAAGCCAAAGAACAATTCGTTGCGTGGAAGGACTGGTCATTCAACGATCAACATGGCCTGCGGACAATCCAATACATTTATTTCATCCGGTTTCCGCTTTTGACATATTGCACCATCCTTTTCGTCTGGCTCTTGAGCATAAAAATCTCCCCCGAAATCTTTAGAAACCTGCTTGCGATGAACAGCTGGTATGAACTATTCATCGCAGCATGGTTCGTATTCCAAGCTGTCTTTTCCGTGATGGTGATCATCCGACTGATCTTGTTCTATGGACCTGAGAGGTTCAGGATCGCAGTTCCTTTCCGAGTCTACGAACAAATGTCTTGGAGACAATTCATGGCATGGACCCTTGCCGCCATGCCATTAATAGCTTCCATCATCACTACCACAACCGTACAACAATCCGTGACAGATGGATCCTATCTAATCCACCTCTTCAAAAACCTTGCAAGCACTTTACTTGGTTATTGCATGGCAGTATTTGTGCTGTTCATCGCGGCAATCCTGCAAAGATTCTCCGCTCCACCCAATTCCATCGCCAAGGATTTTCTCTTTCCCAACAATAAACTCCTAATCAAAGCGCATGAAAAACAATTCACCCCTCCTGATTTCATCACAAAAGTAAACCTTCTGGTGGGTACGCTGCCGAAAGACCTCCGCGCAGGATTTTGGGATATAAAAAACCAAAGAATCCATCAAGGCCAATATTTGGCGTTCGCATTCTTCACGCTCCAGGTCCTACTCTACTTTGCTGGCTGGTTCTTTCAGAACCCGGAAAACAATGTTTACCAACTGCCAGCCATCGCATATCTGATGTTCCTAATCACATTCCTTAGCACTTTGACCTCTTCCCTCTCATTTTTTTTTGACCGATTCCAAGTTTCCGCCCTTACAGCGCCGGTTCTTGTGATCCTTCTCATATCCTTGATTGCAGATTCAGACCATTACTACCAGATCCAACCGAAAACTTTTGCCCGGACAACAATGCATACTAACCCACAAACGGTGCTTGATTCCTGGCACAAACGCAATCCAAAGGCAAACACTCCTATGGTCATTGTCACCACAAGCGGAGGAGGAATCCAAGCAGCAGCATGGACCGCGAAAGTTCTGACCAGCCTACAGAGCGAGTGTCATGGAGAATTCAGCCCCAAAATCGCGCTCATCAGTTCAGTATCCGGCGGAAGCGTGGGAACAGCACATTTCGTGCAAGGCCTTTACCCCAAGAACACGAACGATACCCAAGAACTGGAGAACATCGTCCTCAATTCGGAAAAATCAGGCATCAACCAGATCGGATGGGGCCTTATATATCCAGACACCATGCATGCCATTTTCCCGCTTGCCGCCATCAAGAACGACCGTGGATGGGCGCTTGAAAAAGCATGGGAACAATCAGGATTGAAAGACCAATCGCTAGGAGATTGGGAAGAAGACCTATTACGAGGCACGAAGCCCGGCGTCATCATGAACGCGACGATCGCGGAGAGCGGCGACCCATTCCCATTCGCGAATTTCGATATCGGCCAAATCAGCGGCGTCCGGAATTTCCATTCCATTTATCCCAATAGCGACATCTCTGTGATCACCGCCGCACGCATGTCCGCGACTTTTCCATTTGCCACACCCATGGCACAAGCCGATCCGAATCTGAATGAATCAAGTGTCGTGCTGCATATCGGCGACGGCGGGTATTACGATGATTATGGAGTCATTAGCGCTTTGTTCTGGCTAGAGGACGTTCTTAATTCCGATGAGGATGGAAAAAAGTTACCCCAGAAAATCCTCTTGCTGCAAATCCGCGCATTTCCAAACGAAGCACCCAATCCGATGCCCACCCGCCGTTCAACAGCCTCCGGATTACGAATGGCGATCACATCATCTCTCGCTGATGCGATCGGATTGAAGGCCCGAGAATACCAGTCATGGCCTTGGTATCAACAAATACTGGGACCAATCACAACATTGATCAATGTCCGGGACAGCGCACAACCCACGCGCAATAATTTCGAAGTCAATATGCTTCTAAAAAGCAACATCACCAAAGAAAAAACAATTACGACCTTCGTCTTCCAGCCGCAAATCGACCATTTCCACGATCCGATGGAAACACCCTTATCATGGCAGCTCACTCCGCTGCAAAAATCCAATATCGAACAGGAATGGAAGTATCAGAAACGCGATTTAGAAAATCTGAAAAAGGAATTGGGATGTCGCTAGATGGTTGATGCAAGCCATCGATTGACTGGAAGCTGACTTGGGCTGCCTAAATTTGAAGGATGCATTATCAGTCGGAGCAAGCCTGTCCCTCGTCAAAATATAAAACGAAGTTAACCTGCACGCGCTTTTGTCCCAAGTGACAGGAGAGTTTACATACCACAATATGGAGGGGATCCCCAAATGGAAAATGTTGAGGAGAAACATTCCAAAGCCGTAGAATACACCATAAAGGAATTTGAGGTCCTTCGAATCGAAATTGACAGTACGCTCAAAGACATTAGAGCATTTGAGTTATATGGAATAATTGCAACGGGTACCATTTGGGCTTGGCTTGCCACTCATTCTAACGACAATCTTTTTGCTTGGTCCCTGCCCCTATTGTTATCATTTGCTGGTTTTTTCAGAAACTGGGGACTTTATCGTCATTTAGGCTTTATTGGAAAATATATTAAACAGATTGAGATTGTCCATTTGAAAGGATATGCATTGGAGGGCTGGGAGCATTGGCTAGATAAGGATCGTGGAGTTCGCCGTGTAGTCACTGATAACCTCGTTTGGATTATCCTCCTATTCGTTGCCCTACCTGCAATTTACCTTAGGAGTGATTTCATTGTGCCGATTCAAGACCACACAAATCCAATTACCATTGATGTGAAACCTTTTCCATGTCCGCCACCACAATCTAAAATAATCAAGAACTCACCGCACTCAGTTACCCCTACAAATAATAAATAAGAGTATGCAACAGCCACACTATCGGTGCACTAGGGTACATAGTAAATAAGAAACTAATCTAGATGCAGATTTCAACCGCGGCCTGACAACCACATCAATCCGTTGGGAAGTATTTGCTGGCCACCTTATCTATTACCCCATCGGCTTTGGCATTGAAGTTCTTGTGTAGATTGAGGTATTTGAGTTTCCATAATTGATGATCGAGACTTTCCGTTTGGTTAAGAAACTCATCGGCATGGATTTTGCACCGTGATATTTTCGACTGTAGATGATTTTGAGACAGCGAAAGCTTCCAGGCTCAACAGTTTTCAACAAGTAGAATGATTAGTTTTGCAAAACCTTCAATATCAATCACTTAGAAACATCGAATATCCATAGATTTCAATAAGTGATAAAATCCGTTTTGGGAGCAGAGGGTCGGAGGTTCGAATCCTCTCGCCCCGACCAATGTTTTCAATAGTTTATGTCAGTTATGGAATCTTTCATTGTTGAAGTTTGAGGATATGACAGCTACAAATTCATCTACAGCATTTCTCTACCAGATCCATAAATCAACCGTATCCCACTGAAAATACTTGCGTTTACTTTCGTTGCTTAGGAAAGACCCTCTGCTCTTGCAGCAGAGGATCTGGTTCGTTTAGTAGTCGGTTGCATTAAATCATGACTCTTTAGTACCTTCGAGTTTTTAGACCATACGCTCTCGATCTCGTAACCGTATGGTCTAAATACTCATCCAAGTTGTAAGAGTTGGTATTTGCAATGGATTGGCGAAGTGAACATACACAGGAGCTTCAGATTTGAACAAAGTTCAAATCCGAGAACCACTGAATTTTAACTATCCAGACAAGCAATTGAAAGAGCTGCCTTTACACGTTAGATGAATATTTAGACAGAACAAACACTAACTTTACCTACACATGCTAAGGGTTGTAGGGACTGAGCTTTTCAGCCATCCTGACTAAGGTTGCAAACGAGTCAGCCTTCATCTTGCGCATGATGTGCCCTCTGTGAATTTGAACTGTGTACTCGGTGATTCCGAGTTCTCCCGCAGCCTGTTTGTTCAATAGACCGCTGACCAGTAGTGGCAGCACCTCTTGCTCTCGGGGCGTAAGTGAGTTGTATCGTGTGAGCAGATCTGTTTGTTCGAGGGCTTTCCGCCTGGCATTCCTGTTCTTTTCCAAGGCACGCTCAACAGCCGCAAGGAGCACACAACCCTTAATTGGTTTGGTAAAAAAATCACTTGCGCCTTCCTTCATTGCGCTTACTGCCATCGGAATGTTGCCGCGTCCGGTGATAAAGATAATCGGTATTGGGCATCGATCGGTCTTCAACTGGGCTTGCAATTCAATACCAGACATGCCTGGCATACGAATGTCGGCGATCAGACAGGCAGCCTTGTGCCTCGCTCCTGAGTCCAGAAACTGGTCTGCGGAGTCGAAGCAGAGCGTTGACATCCCTTCCGATTCGATCAGATCCTGTAGTGCACTTTGAACCGACTTGTCATCATCAAGTATTGCCAGAAGGCTTTGGGTGTGCTCGATCTTCATGGGTCAAAAGATACCGCTTTCGATAGAGGCCGCGCAATTGGATCGTAGCCCAAAAAACTACTACTCAGGTGGTAGTCGATTACAACTGGAGGAGCGGAATAGCAGCCTGTCTACTTAGATAACCCACTCTATTTAGGAAGAATAGATTTTAACTTGTCGGCCATACGGACCAATTCAATCAGCGACCCCGCGCGCATCTTATGCATTACATTGCCTCGATGGATCTTTACAGTGGCTTCGCTGACTCCGATTTCTGAGGCAATTTCCTTATTGAGCATTCCAGAAACTACGAGTCCCATAACCTCTCGCTCGCGCGCGGTTAAAACCTGATACCGTCCATGCAGTTCGCGAATCTCAGTCTGTTGTTCTCGCACCACACGGTCACGCTGGAGAGCCTGCTGAATCGCGTCCAGCAAATCCTGGTCACGAAAAGGTTTTGACAGAAATTCCACAGCGCCTGATTTCAGCGCCCTGACGGACATAGGAACGTCCCCGTGCGCGGTAATAAAGATGATTGGTATTTGCATACCCAGCTTGGTTAGCCGACGTTGTAGGTCGAGTCCACTCATCTGTGGAAGTCTTACATCCAGAACCAGGCAACTTGGACCCGAGGTGGGTTGCCTGTTCAGAAATTCCTGCCCAGTTGCAAATGACTCGGCATGGAGACCAACAGACTCGACAAGATCCTGAACAGCCTGTCGCATACCACGATCGTCATCGATGATGAACACGGTGGCTACGGCCGCGAATTTCATACATGTGCCTCGGTTTCGCCGGGTAGTATGAAATGGAATGTTGAGCCTGCACCATTATTAGCTGTGGCCCACACCCGCCCTCCATAAGATTCCAAGATCGAGCGGGTAATGGTCAGGCCCATGCCCGTCCCTTGCGGTTTGGTTGTGTGGAAAGGGTCGAAAATCTTTTCGCTAAATTCCGCCGGCAATCCTGTGCCGGTATCACTGACGGAGACAAGTAGATGACCTTCGGGATTCACTTGCGATCTGATCGTCAACTCGCCTCCGGTGTCTTTCATTGCCTCAATCGCGTTCAGCATCAGGTTCATGAAGATCTGTTGAAGTTGTACGCGGTTTGCCATGATTTTGGGAGTACCGGCCTCGAGTTTGGGTTGGATCGTTATAGAGTGCCGATCCGCTTCGACAGCAAGCAAAACAATCATCTCTCCAATTATCTCCTTCACGTCGAGGATCTGGCGTTCTGCAGGTGTACCCGTTCTGTAGAAGGACAACAAGCTTTTGATAACGTCGGCTGCACGATTGCCATCCTGCTCAATCCTGCCCGCTGCTGCCCGCGCTCTTTCAAGGTCAGGTGGATCATGTGCCAACCATCGCAATAGGGCATTTGCGCTAGTGATCGAGGCCGCGATGGGCTGCCTGATTTCGTGCGCTAGCGCCGCGGCCAGTTCTCCCATCATGTTAACGCGGTTGATGCGTGCAAGGTCAGCCTCTACTTGTCGCAGCCTTTCACGCTCAGCTTCGGAATGTTTTCGCTCCGTGATGTCCATCGTGATGCCAACGTACTCGCCAAACTCTTGAGAGGGGTTGTGATGTCCAATGCCACGCAGAAATCTGATGGCACCATCGGTACGACGAATCCGAAACTCAACGTCGTAATCCGCCCCTACGCTGATCGCATTCTCAAGCTTTGCCCTGATAGCTCGTTCGTCTTCTGGAAGAATCGTACTGTAAAAGCGGTCGAATGGAATCGGACCTTGGTTGGGATCGAACCCATAGAGTCGAGCGTTTTCGTCCGATGAGTGGAATATCTCCCGTGTGACCAGATTGCACGCCCAACTGCCAGCATGAGTTAGGCTTTGCGCCTCTGCTAAATATTCGTTGCTTTGCTGTAGAGCATTAGAAAGGGCCTCGCGCTCTTCCTCAGCACGCTTCCGTTCCGTAATGTCCATCGTAATACCAACGTACTCGCCAAACTCTTGAGAGGGGTTGTGATGTCCAATGCCACGCAGGAACCTGATAGCCCCGTCGGCACGCCGAATCCTGTATTCGACGTCGAAATCCACTCCCGCGCGGATTGCATTCTCTAAATTTGCCCTGAGAGCCGGTTCGTCTTCAGCAAGAATTGAACTGTAATGGAGGTCGAATGGGTTCGGGTATTGGCTGACGTCGAACCCGTAAAGGCGATTGTTTTCTTCGGATGAATGGAATACCTGCCGCGTAACCAAATTGCTCGCCCAACTGCCAGTAAGAGTCAGCCTTTGCGCTTCGGCAAGATATGCTTGTTCCCGTCGCAACTGCTGGTTCAATAGCTCATGCTCGGTGACGTCCATTGTGGTACCGTGAAACCCCTTGAAAACTCCATCTTCAACAACTGGAACACCCACGCAGCGAATGTACCGGACCTCCCCATCTGGCCGAACAATTCGCTTCGTTACGTCGCAACCACAGCGCTGCTCATGCATTACTTTGACGGTTTCAGCCATGGAGGCTCGGTCCTGTGGGTGGATGGCGGCCAGATACCGCTCAAGACTCGGAGGGCCGTCCTTTGAATCGAGGCCGTAAATTTTGTATACCTCGTCAGACCAATAGATACCCAAATTGTCAGACCAACGCGTACCTAAATCCGTGGACGCCCAACTTCCCATATGAGCGAGACGTTCCCCTGTGGTCAGATAAAACTGACTTCGCTTAAGGGCTTCCTCAGCGCGCTTACGTTCAGTAATATCCTGAGCCGTACCAAACATCTCATATGCTCGTCCCGATGCGTCTCGTTTCACCGTACCTACACCGAGGAGAGTGCGCACTTCGCCGTTGGGACGAACAACCCGATGCTCAGCCTCAGTATGCACGCCACTACGAATGGCTTCCTCGGCTGCTTTGAAAACATGTTCTCGATCGTCAGGATGAATCATGTCGCTAACCATTGCCATATCGATGGGGCCTTGTTGTGGATTCAGCCCGTAAATCCGATAGAGTTCGTCGGACCAAGTCACGCGATTCGCGACGAGGTCCCATTCATAATGGCCTATATGTGCGACACGTTGAGCTTCTTCAAGTCGAGTTTTGCTTTCTTGCAGATCGCGCGCCAGGGCTTCGCGCTCATCTTCAGCGCGTTTGCGCTCAGTGATGTCAGTAACTACTCCCATGTATTCAAGGTCGCCAGCGCTATCTCGTCCGGCGTGTGCAACTGCGTGGATGTATTTGATGGTTCCGTCTGGCAAGAGAATTCGATGCTCGACATCCAAGTCCATGCCATTCTTCGTGGCGTGGTCCCTGACTTGTTGCAATCGGTCACGGTCCTCAGGGTGAATTCTGTCGAAAACAAGATCGAGGGTAGGACTTGTTTCTCGTGCGAAACCCAGAATCCGGTAGGTTTCGTCCGACCAAACAAGCTCACCACTACGAACTTTCCATCCGAAGGTACCCGAATGACTGAGCCTCTGAGCCTCCGTCAGGTACTGCCAGCGTCTTTGCAACTCCGCCTGTGATGCTTTCAAATGTTCATTGGCCTGCTCAAGAGCACTTTTTCGCTCAGCACCCTGAGCTTTCAAGGTGTGAAGTGGTTCGCTAAGCTGTTTTCGGTCTCGAAGCCAGCTACGGAACAGATCAACTAACGAGTTGAACATCTTATATACGGCCTTTCGTTTGATCGGTCCGGCGCTGATGAAGCGGTCGTACCATGGTCTGGATGTCACGATTTTCGAAAATTGGACCATCCGCAGTTCCAAACAAGACGACATCCACCATGGCGCTTGCCAAGTCGTCTGCCCGAATCACTTGATTGGGGAACAGTGTGCGAAATGTTGGATAAATCCACCGCATGAAACGGTAGGTGATATTCGGCTCCTTCCGTGGCTCTACAGGATAGATATACGCAGGCCGGAAGATATATACGCGGGGGAATCCAGCCACGAGTAGCGATTTTTCGGTTTCACCCTTATAGCGTGCAAAAGCAATCCGACTTTGGCCTGTCGGATCTGCGCCACTGCCACTGAGGAATGAGAATTCAGCATAGGGGCTGCTGCTGCGGAGGACTCGCGCGAACTCGATCGTGTAGTCCACAGTTATGGTTCGGAGCTCCACGTCCGAAACCACTCCTGTATACGCGCCCAAGCAAAAAATAACTGCGTCCTGATTCTCGAGTGGAACAGCGAGTGTAGAGCAATCCGCGAAGTCCTGATGTGAAACCTCTATCAGCTTGGGATGTAACATGCCGAGTTTCCTGCGTCCGATTACCGTTACACTCTCGATGGCAGGGTTATCGAGCGCGTATCGTAAAGCGTATCCACCTACCATTCCTGTCGCACCCACAATTACAAGCCGTTTTTGGCTGGCTGTTGAAACGGTGGCAGGTGCGGCCAAAGATACTGGATTAGTAATAATCATGAAAATCCGCTATTCTCGATCCGGCTAGCGTGAAGACTCATTCCTGAATCTACCTACTAAAAGCGCCACTGTAATCGCCGTGTAGAGAACCCCGGTTACTCCTTCCAGTGCCGTTATTATGCGGGCCATTCCGCTGAGCGGCACTATATCACCGTATCCAACGGTAGAGAGCGTTATCAGGCTGAAATAAAGCAGCTCTGTCTGCCTGTCAGTTTGATTTCCCATTTGGATTGACCCCGGAGAGAAAGCATCTATCGCTAAATAGAGCGTCGTCCATAGCAACCCAAGCAACAAATAGATGTTGACAGCTGTGTACAACTGCGCCCGAGCGACGGTATGAGAATTCCTGAGATGCGAGAAAAGACCTGCAGCCGTGACTGCGAAGAACGCTGCCAGAATAACCCATCGAATCCCAGTCAGCGTATTGCTAACGAAGGTGTTGCCTGCCACCACAAAGACAACATTGCCCAACGCCAGCAAAACGGACGGCCACAACCACCCTTTGATCTGCGACAACCGGAAAATCGACAAGACTATTGGAATAAACGTAACACCAGCGAGCACGAGTCGACTCCAATTGCCTTGGTTCAACACTGGAGTTAATAGAATGGCCATTAACAATGACACGAGGAGCACTAAGTCCGGTCGCGATGAAAACTTTGATTTCATTCAGAAAACCTCAATAAGGTGTACTCGCCCATAATGACAAAACGCCTTTTATAGTTTTGTCCAGCCCGGACATGTCCGAAGCCGACATGCTAACTGGTGTCATCCCAGAGCACGCTCGTCCATCCAATCAACGTATAGAAGTCTCTCAGCAAACAACCACGCACCATCCATCTTCACAAAGATGTCGTGGTAACGGAGAGAGGCGACCATCAGGCGTCGATTTCCATTGTCGACTGTTACGTGATGCGCGAGGCAGTAGGTTTCCCCTATGGCTCGCTTGCCCACCAGCGTGTAGATTGTGCTTTGTCCGATGAAGTGTGTGGTGGCGTTGTATTTATTCAACTCGGCGAAGACGGGAGCAAGTTCCTCGCGCGAATGTAGTTCCTGTGCGGGCGTTGGGTCTTTTGCATTCATATACACCACGAAGTGGGTGTCTGTGGTAAAGAGAGATATCTGACCTTTCGCATCGCGCCGATCAGCACAATGTGCATAAGCCTCGACCAGTTCTCTAATGGCGAGACGATCCGCGGCTTCTTCGGGGGAAATACTAACGAGTTTGTTCATAGCTCTGGTGTCCTAGTTTGATTTATCTTGGCACGAAATGCGATTCATTCGAGGATGGCTCTAGGCTCAAGGAACGCCTCAATCCCATACGTTCCGAATTCGCGGCCGAAACCAGAGTTCTTGAATCCACCGAACGGCGCCTGCTGATCATCCAGCATTCCATTGATCGCAACACGTCCGGCTAGGAGTTGAGAGGCTACGCGGCGTGCCCGCGGAATGTCAGTGCCGCTCACGTAAGCATGGAGGCCGTACTCCGTATCGTTGGCGATCCTGATCGCATCTTCTTCGTTCTCGTAGGTGATGACGGAGAGGACGGGCCCGAAGATCTCCTCCCGGGCGATTGTCATATCATTCGTCACATTAACGAACACCGTAGGTTTCACAAAGTAGCCCGACTCAAGGCCGGTTGGGTGTCCTTCACCTCCGACAAGGACGTCTGCGCCCTCTTCGATGCCCTTGCGAATGTATGACTGCACACGCTGATATTGTTTCTGGTTCACCATTGGTCCGATGAAGCTTTTTGGATTCGCCGGATCGCCGACTGGAAAAGAGGACACGGTGTTTATGATCGCCTGCTTGACTTCGGCGAAGCGACTCTTTGGCACAAGAAGCCTAGTCCCTGCGACACAAGCTTGACCGCTGTTCAAAAACCCGATGATAAATGCATTCGGGATGGCTTTCTTCAGGTCGGCATCATCAAGCAGAATGTTGGGCGACTTGCCTCCGAGTTCAAGTGTGATGCGCTTCATTGTCGCGGCACCGTCGCGCATGATCGACCTTCCGACAGCAGCTGAGCCAGTAAAAGAAATCTTTGCCACGTCAGGATTTCGTACGAGTTCCGCTCCGACGACATCCCCTCGCCCAGATACAACGTTACAAACCCCTTTCGGAAGTTTCGCCTCGTGGATACACTCCAGCCATACGCGCGTTTGTAAAGCGCTCAATTCGCTCGGTTTCATAACTACTGTGCAACCTGCGGCGACTGCCGAGGCAAGTTTCATGCAAAGGAAAAAAGCGTTAGCGTTCCACGGGGAAATCAGACCGGCGACGCCAACCGGCTCCATGGTGACTGTTGTTTTGCCCCAACTCCGAGTCAGGGACAACTCGTGGAGTGCCTTTTCGGCCGCGAGGAACACGTTGGCACCTGCCTGGACGATAAGTGATGCGAACTGCACAACACCACCATATTCTTCAACCATCATCTTCGTGAGATCATCGGTGCGCGCCGAGACGGCTCTGTGCAGTCTGCGCAGGACCTCCATGCGCTCTTCTTTGGATGTCCGTCCGAAACTTCCGAACGCTCGCTTGGCGGCTGCAATGGCACGTCGCGTATCTTCCTCGTCCGCCAGTGTTTCATGCGCGATGACTTTGCCGTTGGTTGGGTTGACTATATCCATAACCTCACGGCCATGAGATTCAACAAACTCTCCGTCGATGTAGTGCTTCGTGATTGTTTTCATGTTTATCACTCCTTTAAAGATGTCAGAACCGTTAGCGATGTTATGAGCGCTTGGAGTTCGCGTCTATTCCATATTTCTGGTAGGCCAACAGGAACATGAGCCAAAGTTGAAAAATCAATGTGAGCACATGCCGCTCTAAGCAACCGTGAGCAATTGATGCTCAAGTGACTTGCAAGTTCATGCGTATCCGGTGCGGGCTATCGAATGCAGCAGAAAAATCCAACCTAAAACGAATCGAAAAGAAGCCGGGCATCTTGGAAACAGAACATCTATATATTCACTCGCGATAGTGATTAATTTCCGCCAACAGTGACGGCATACATACAACCGCGATGTGCAGAACCATATTCAGGAACCACCACTACTAGGAATATGTAATTTATTTAACTCGTTGTGATCGCTACGATCTCCTTGTTGCATGTGTACTACGTGTCGCTACTCATCTGTGATCCGTAGATCAGCCTTGGCATTATTTGCAGTTTCGATTCGTCTTTGAGCGAACACTGCTAGGAGGAGGCCATGATGGAAGTCCCAAAATTGACCATGATCGGAAGCCGAAATTCGTGGTTGAAGCTGCTGTCCGTATTGAGCGTTGTCCTTGTGACGGTGCTTACTTTGCTCATTACAGCGTGCGGGAATACAGGATCGAAGTCGAATATTGTTTCTGAGCCTTTTCTAGTGGATGTTGTCCGAGTCCATCAGGGAAGTGCATCTCTTACAGGAAATTGGGTCGGCACTCTCGATGGTGATGTGAACGTGCAAATCCAGCCACAAGTGAGCGGATACCTGATCCAACAGAAATACAGTGAAGGATCTACGGTGACCAAGAATCAGGTACTCTTTGAGATTGACCCACGCCCTTTTCAAGCGGCTGTCGACCAGACGGAAGCGCAGGTAAAACAGACAAGAGGCCAGCTCGCGCAGGCGAAAGCACAGCAGAGTCTTGCCCAAATTAATTTGAAGCGCGACGTTCCGCTTGCCAATGTAAGAGCGATTGCGCAAAGCCAACTGGACAACGAGACGCAACAAGCTGAGCAAGCGGATGCAACTGTAGCCACGGCAGAAGCGGCGGTGGAGGCTGCCGAAGCTGCTCTCAGGACAGCAAGATTGAATCTGGAGTTCACTCAGGTCCGCTCTCTCGTGAGCGGAGTAGCGGGTCAAGCTACAACCCAGGTCGGGAACCTGGTCAGCCCACAATCGCTGCTCACTTCTATTTCCCAGTTAGATCCCATCAAAGTCTACTTCTCGATCAGCGACGCCGAGTACTTGGCTTTAATCAATCGCGCACCCATAGCGGGCGGCAATCTGTTGAGCGGGCATTCCGCTCTACCACTGACGCTGACACTAGCAAACGGCATGGTCTGGCCCCACAAAGGCCATATTGAATTCGTCGACCGGCAAATGAACCAACAGACCGGAGCCATTCGCATCGCAGCCTCATTTCCGAATCCAGGCAATGTGCTGCGACCGGGACAATTTGGACGAGTCACGGCAGAAACGGAGATTCTCCAGAACGCCATCCTCGTTCCGCAAATAGCGGTACTTGAACAGCAGGGGATCAAGCAGATTTATGTCGCAGGGCCTGACAACCAGGCTCACATCGTAAATGTCACGCTCGGTTCACAGGTTGGCAACGATTGGATCATCACAAGTGGTCTGCATCCGGATCAACGCGTAGTTACCAGCAATATACAAAAACTCCGAGACGGTACTCCTATCCGTGCGCGTGAAATCTCTGAGGAGGCAGCAATCCTAACTTCCAGCCCGACAGGAGCGAGGTGAAGCGTGTCAAAATTCTTCATTCGCCGCCCCATTGTGGCAATCGTAATCGCGATTCTGACCGTGATCGGTGGGCTTGCCGCAATGCTGACGCTACCCACGTCGCAATATCCCGATATCGTCCCACCTGAAATCATGGTTCAAGCGACCTATCCGGGCGCTGACGCCAAGACCCTTGCCCAAGCAGTAGCAACACCGATCGAGCAACAGATGAATGGCGTTGACAACATGCTTTACATGTCGTCTGTAAGTGCAAACAACGGACAGGCCACTCTTTATGTTGACTTCGATGTGAAGACCAATGCCGATACTGATCAGGTGTTATCGCAGCTTCGCTCTGCCCAAGCTCAGGCGCAATTGCCCGCACAAGTGAATGCAGCCGGGATTGTCGTACAAAAATCCCTGTCGTCGCCCTTAATGGTTGTCAGTCTCTCGTCTCCCAATAAACATTACGATGTCAACTTCCTTACGAATTACGCGATCATCAATCTCCAGGACGAGCTGACCCGTATTCCAGGGGTGGCACGCATTCAGGTGTTCGGTGGTCAGTATGCTCTTCGCGTCTGGGTTCGTCCCGATCAACTGGCAAAACTCGGCATCACAGCAACTGATGTGATCAATTCGATCCAAGTGCAGAACAATGTCAATCCAGCTGGCAAAATCGGAGGAGAGCCTGTTCCAATTGGTCAGCAGTTCACTTATACGGTTCGAACTCAGGGCCGATTAGTCACCCCAGACGAATTTGGCAATATCGTCATCCGCTCCAATCCTGATGGCTCTGTGCTGCACCTGCATGATGTCGCACGAATCGAACTTGGCACCCAGACGTATGATCTGACGGCACGTTACAACAATGCACCGTCTGCCGCTTTGTCCGTCTACCAATTGCCCGGCTCAAATGCCGTGGCAACCGCCGCAGCCGTAACCAAGCGCCTTCAAGAGCTGTCCGGAAGCTTCCCAAAAGACATGCAATACGATATTCCGCTCGACACGACCAAAGCGGTTACAGCGGGTATTCACGAAATCATCGTCACATTGGGCTTGGCTCTATTGTTGGTGATTCTTGTTGTGTTCTTGTTTCTCCAAGGTTGGCGTGCAACTCTGATTCCTCTACTGGCTGTACCAGTCTCATTGATTGGAACTTTCATTGCTTTCCCACTTCTGGGCTTTTCGATTAACACGCTGTCGCTCTTCGGACTTGTGCTCGCGATCGGCTTAGTAGTCGATGACGCTATTATCGTTGTGGAAGCTGTTGAGCATTACATTGATCAAGGGCTTTCCCCCCGCGATGCATCGTTTCGAGCCATGGACGAGGTAGGCGGTCCTGTAGTTGCAATTGCGCTTATCCTGGCAGCCGTATTTATTCCGACAGCCGCCATACCTGGCATAACTGGGCGTCTATATCAACAGTTTGCCATCACTATTGCGATCTCTGTCCTCATCTCAGCTTTCAATGCGCTGACTCTTAGTCCTGCTCTCGCTGCATTGTTGCTTAAGCCGAAATCGCCTGGGCGTGGATCTAACCCGCTAGGGCGCTTTTTCGCATGGTTCAATCGCTTCTTCGGTTGGACAACTGAGCGATATGTATCAGCGTCAGGCGTTCTAATTCACAAATCGGGAATCGCAATGATAGCGCTATTCGCCATGGCACTGCTTGCGGTGTTCGTCGGTGGTAGGTTGCCTAGTGGCTTTCTACCTCAGGAAGACCAAGGGTATCTTTACGCTGCCATTCAACTACCAGACTCTGCCTCATTACAACGAACCGATGCAGCAGCGCAGCGCGTGACTGATGTGCTCCTGAAAACGCCTGGTATTGAAAGTGTTGTGGGCGTTGACGGTTTTAGTCTTCTGACTCTGACGGAAAGTACAAATACTGCATTCTTCTTCGTCACGCTCAAACCATGGGATGAACGCTTGTTGCGCTCGGAACAAGTTCAGGCTATCCAAGCGAGCATGCAGCAACAGTTAGGCGGCATTGGACAAGGGTTGGCCTTCGCGTTTCCACCGCCAGCAATTCCTGGTATCGGTACAGCGGGCGGCGTTACGATGATTCTTCAGGATCGCTCTGGGAACGATGATCCCAAATTCCTGACTAATAGTGTCTACGCATTTCTTGGAGCCGCGTCGAAACGCCCAGAAATTGCAGCCGCGATTCCCTCATATTTGCCCTCTGTTCCACAACTCTATGTTGAGGTCGATCGCGATCGGGCCGCACAGCAGCAAGTGGAACTCGGCTCCATCTATACGACCATGCAGACATTTATGGGAGGGTATCTGGTCAATTACTTCAATCGCTTCGGCCGACAGTGGCAAACATACGTGGAAGCCGAAGGAGATATGAGGTCAAACATCAGAAACATTAATGAATTCTATGTTCGGAGTGCAAATGGTGGTCAGGTGCCACTTGGATCGCTCGTGCATGTCAAACAGGTTACCGGTCCGGAGTTCATCCAGCGATTCAATGAGTACAACAGTGCACAAATCAACATTACCGGAGCTTCAGGATACAGTTCCGGGCAGGTACGTGCTGCTTTAGAAGAGGTCTTCCGGGAATCAACCCCTCCAGGAATGGGGTTCTCCTACCAAGGAATGAGCTTTCAAGAACAACGCGCGGCTGAAGGCATCCCCGCCTGGATGGTATTTGGGCTTTCCCTTTTGATTGTCTTTCTGATTCTCGCTGCACTATACGAGAGTTGGACATTGCCTTTCAGCGTTTTATTGAGCACTCCCGTGGCTATTCTTGGAGCCTATTTGGCTCTAGCGTCACGTTCATTTGAAAATGACATCTTTGCAACGATCGGACTGATCATGCTTATCGGTCTTTCTGCGAAGAATGCAATTCTTATCGTCGAATTTGCTGTTGGGAATTATGAAAAAGGACTCAGCATTTCTGAGTCTGCGCTGCAGGCTGCTCGTTTGCGGTTCAGACCCATTATCATGACGGCTCTAGCTTTCATTTTTGGATGCTTGCCACTGTGGACAGCGAGCGGTTCTGGAGCGGCTTCGCGACGTATCCTTGGCACCGTCGTTATTGGTGGAATGACGCTCGCATCCGTCGTAGGAATCGTGATGGTTCCGGTCACATTTGCCGTAGTTGAATATCTTTCTCATCGGTTTTCAGCTGGTAGAAAAAATCTCACGATGGATTCGACGCATGTGTCGAGTGATGGTCCTGAACTGACATCAGAGGGCCAAGGAGGTCGTGCATGAACTCCACCTCTTTGAAACAAATATCGTCAGTCAAACTGGCTTGTGCAGGATTGATGCTCAGCCTGATGGCCGGTTGCAAGATCGGGCCAAATTACTCTCGTCCACAGATCCAAGCACCCACGATTTACCGTGGTGCGGATGAGGCACCCATATCCAGCGCAGACCAAGATTCGTTAGGCGACCAGAAGTGGGCACAGGTGTTCCATGAACCTGAATTGCAGAATCTGATTCGTGTCGCGCTCGAAAACAACTACGACCTTCGGATAGCAGCGCAACGCGTACTCGAAGAACAGGACCAATTGAAAATAATACGGTCCCAAAAGTTCCCTGCTGTGAACATAGGCGGAACCGGGATAGGCGCGGATCTTGGCAATTCACTTGGAAATGGACTTCCTACTGGACCGATCACTGCTGGCAACTTTAATGTTTCGGCGACATGGAACCCGGATTTCTGGGGTATGTATCGACGCCAGACTGAAGCACAGAAAGCACAAATGGTTGCACAGATATGGGCACAGCGCGCAATACGAATGACATTGGTTCAACAAGTGGCTACAGCATATTTTCATTTGTACTCACTCGGCGAGCAGCTTTCAATTGCGAGACAAACGTACAAAGCCAGACAGGAATCCGTGCAACTTACACGCACTCTCGAATCGGGCGGCTCTGTTCCACTTGCTGACTTGCGTCAGGCTGAACAGCTTGAGTACACGGCTTCGGTTCAAATTCCACAACTCGAACAGCAGATCCAACAGGAGGAGAACGCACTGCGCTTTCTTATCGGAGCGAATCCTGGGCCGGTTCCCCACGCAGACCCGAACGCATTCGAACCAGTACCACCGAATTTGTCTGTAGGTTTGCCTTCCCGATTACTGGAACGGCGTCCTGACATTCTGCAAGCTGAGCAACAACTCATTGCTGCCAATGCGCGCATTGGAGTAGCTCGCGCGCAATTCTTCCCCCAGCTTTCAATTACCGCGTCGGGCGGTGTAGGAGGAAGTGATCTCTCGACCATCTTTGACCCGGCGGGCCGGTTGATTTATGGCATAGGCACACTGACCCAACCAATATTTCAAGGAGGAAAACTGCGCGGGCAACTCCAGCTTTCGGAAGATACAAAAAAAGAAATGGTTCTCAATTATCAAAAGACCATCGCCGGAGCATTTCGTGATGCCTCAAACGCATTGATCAGCGTAAACAAACAGCGTGCTGCTCGCGAGCAGCAAGAGAAACTCACTGCAACGTCAGAGGATGCAGCTCGACTCGCGCGCATCCGATACGAGGGAGGCGCAGCCAGTTATCTCGAAGTGCTAACCACAAACTCGAATCTTTTTTCCGCGCAATTAGATCTCGTGCGGTTACGAGAAGGAGAAGCGCAATCACTCGTACAGCTGTTTGCAGCGTTGGGGGGCGGGTGGGAGCAATGATCGAAGCAGTCACAGTACGGGTTCGGAGGAACTTTAGATTCGATTGAAATGGACAATAACAGGCACGCTTTGTGTTGTCGATTCAAGAGCATATTGCTCATGGGTCATGAAAGTTCGATTGTTCGACCTTGTTTAAAGGAGGAATATCCGCTTGGCTTCCACTCCCATTACACCCGCTCTGGCTACTCCAGCACATATTACCCACAAGAGTTCCCCTTGGCTCAAGTTCGGAACACCGATTGTAGTGATTTTGTTGGCATTGACCATTGTTTACACAATCATGCACAACTGGAATTCATGGGAGGGTGGTGCGACTGAGCAGGTTACGAATGATGCGTTCGTGCGTGGTGATTTGACTCCGCTCAGCACTAAAGTATCAGGGCTCGTCCGGAATGTGAATGTGGGCGACTACCAAACTATCCACAAAGGAGCATTGTTGGTCCAACTGGAAGACGAAGATTACCGAGCCCAGGTTGCCCAGGCCGAGGCTGCCGTAGAAGCAGCAAAAGCAGCATTAGAAAATAACCACCGCCAACGCGAACTACAGGAATCCCGGATACAACGTGCACTTGCCGGAATCGATCAAGGGAACGCGCAAATCGCAGCAGCACAAGCTGGCAAAGAAGCAGTGCAGGCAGACGTCACGCGAACACGAGCGGAACGGATCAGGCAAGAAGCTCTTTTGAAAACAAATTCAACGACCCAACAGAAACTAGAGATTGCGATAGCCGATGAGCAGAGGTTTGCCGCCCAAGCCGCCAGTCGAGATGCGGATCTGGCACAGGCACGAACCCTTCTACGTAGCAATGAATTAGGAGTTGAGGCAGAACGACGCACCAAAACAGTTTTGGAATCGCAGGAATTACAACTGCTTGCTGATATCCATGCCAAACAGGCCGGACTAGAAGTCGCGCAGGTCAACTTGAACTATACGCGGATTCTCGCACCGGCTGACGGTACAGTTGGCGAACGACAGGTTCGGTCGGGGCAGTTAGTGTCCCCTGGCACGCAGGTGATCTCGATAATTGAAAATGCACGGTGGGTGCAAGCGAATTATCGTGAGACCCAGCTAACCAATATCAAAGTGGGTGACCCAGCTGAGATACGCATCGATGTATACCCGGGCCGGATCCTACAAGGAATCGTCACTGAGATCGCACCGGCAAGTGGATCTCAATTCGCATTGCTACCCCCTGACAACGCCACGGGCAACTTTACCAAGGTGGTGCAGCGAATACCGGTGAAGATCGCATTGAAAGGCACCGAACTCTTGCCCAATCTACGGCCCGGGCTTTCCACTGTTGTGACGATATATACCCGAAAGTAATTGACTTCCAATGAGCACCACAACCAGTTCGGTTCATACAAAGAACGTTAGTCGAAATCCGGCTACCGCCATGGCAGCGTCCTTGCCGTCTGACTTATCGCACAGTCCTCTAATCGGGATATTAGGTGTAATCCTTGGGGCGGGCATTGTGACACTGGTCGGACGCTTGCTCACGCTTGGACTGGGAGACTTGAAAGGCGGTCTTGGGATAAGTTCCGATCAAGGAGCTTGGATCGGTACCGCTTTCAATGTTGCCTTGATGTTCATTGGGCCATTCACCGTCTATCTGGGAGCATTGTTGGGAACACGCAAAATATTGCTATTAAGCGCGGCGATATTCACAATCGTTTCTGCGAGTTTACCGTTGGTTCACAACTACAATCTCCTGATCGTTCTGCTAGTGATCTCGGGACTAACATCTGGCACATTCTACCCACTGACTCTGACGTTTGCGCTTCGCAACATACCATTCCGCTATTTAGCCATCACAGTCGCACTTTATGCCACCAGCGTTGAAGGTGCAGTGAATTTTGCACCGTCACTCTACGGCTATTATCGAGAGCATTTTTCTTGGGAGTGGATGTTCTGGACCTCGGCGATTGTCACACCAGTCATGATGCTGTGCGTTTATGTTGGAATACCGGACTCTCCTAAACCGAAACGATCAGGGGACGAGATCAATTTTGTAGGATTCTTGTATGGCAGTTTGGGTTTCGCCATGGTATTTGCAGCGCTCGATCAGGGACAGAGACTTGATTGGTGGCGTTCGGGATTATTCAGCGCATTGCTTATATGTGGTGTTTTTTTTCTCCTATGTGGGTTGGTGAGCAGATTCAGCAGGCCAAACCCTCTCGTTGATATGCCATACCTATTCAAATGGAACACGGTACTTCTCGCAATATCTCTATGTGCATTCCGATTTGCACTGCTGGGAACTGCACTCGTCATTCCGCAATCGCTGGCTGTTCACGGATTCACTGCGACTCAATATGGTTCGGCCGTCTTGTGGACAGCTGTGCCTGAACTTTTCCTGACAATCATAGCCGCGTTTTTCTTGAACAAGGGACTTGATTCGCGCCTGCTCATGGCGACCGGATTCGCTTGCATAGCATTCGCTTGCTTGTTGAATTCAGATATCACTAGTTCGTGGTCAGCTGAAAACTATTTCCCCACAGAACTGTTGATGGCGGTGGGGCAATCATTTGCATTCATGGGACTGGTCTCGACGCTTTTGTTACAGGCACTTTTTTCTGGCGGATTGGAATCACCACAGCAAATTCTGACATTCTCCGCGTTCTTCCATGTGACAAGGCTATTCGGCGGTCAAATCGGCACAGCGATGATGGGACACTTCATCGCCGAACGCGAAAAGCTGCATTCATTTCTACTTGGCTTGCAATTGCAGCAAGGCCACTGGGTCACAGAAAGTACCGTACGAAATCTCACTTTTGGGTTAGCTGCGAAATCTAGCGGACTAACGGTCGCTACAGGACGCGCTGTAGGACTTGTGGATGGAAAGGTGCGTTTGCAAGCTTACTCGCTCACGTTCATCGACGCGTTCCATTTCATCGCTTGGATCTGCGTGGTCATTCTACTTTTGATTGCAATGCTCCAAAGCTCCCCAATGAATTTCGGTGACCTATATTCGCTACCCAGCGGATCTCAACCTGATCAAGGAGGCAGGGTATGAATAAAAGCTTTTTGTCGATTACAACAATCTTGTGCATCGTCCCCATGTTTCTATTCGGGCAGCAGGTAGAACCCACGACAGCACGTAATATCACACTCCACGAGGCGGTGGATCTCGCCATGAAGCATAACCACGTTGTGAAAATCATGGAATCAGCAGTCTTGGAAAAACAGTCAGCCAAAGACATCGCGCGGAGTTCGTACTTTCCTGTAGTGCGCAATGACACATTCACTGTCCATGTTACGGACACCCAATTCATCGAAATCCCGGCTGGAGCTTTCGGTGTGGTCGGGTCCAAACCGATTCCATCAAATCCATTGGTTCTCAATCAAGGTGGGATAAATATCACGACCAGTGGTACGGGTCTAGTCCAGCCTCTGACCCAACTATTCAAGATCAATGCAGCGAACAATATTGCCCGTGCGGAAGTAGATGCTGCTCGTGGAAAGTCGCGTGGGGTGGAGAACGATGTTGCTTTGAAGACACACCAACTCTACTTCAAGATACTGGTCACTGAAGTGCAGCGGAGCGCTGTAGTGGCGAAAATCCAGGCATCGGAGGACTTGCAAAATGAACGGGCACAGCAGGTGAAATATGGGAGCGCACTTGACACAGATCTCCTAGAGAGCCGTGCACAATCACTTCAATCAAAGCAGGAGCTATTGAGTGTGGAGTTGCAACTCTCCGATCTTCACATGCAGTTCAATGATGTAGTTGGATTGCCTTTATCAACAGTATTGATATTCGATCCGAATGTCAGTGAAATCAAAGAAAGCTGTACAAAAGAAGAATGTATCGAGCTCGCGCTGGAATCCCACCCCGAGATCACTGAAGCCCAGGCGGAAGTAAAAAAAGTAGAGTCTGTTGTCCGGCTGGCAAAATATGAATACATACCTGATGTCGAGGTTTTTGCCCGATACAGTTTCCAGAACAACGTCCCATTCCTAGCTCCGAACTTCGGCACATTCGGTATTCATTTCAGTTATAACTTTTTCGACGGTGGAAAAAAACACGCCACAGTACGCGAACGGGAAGCGCAGTTAGCTCAAGCCAAGGAGAACCTCGCACGAATCACAGACGAAGTTGAACTGCGCGTGCAGACTGCATATAACAAATTGGAACGGACACGTCAGGTGGTCGCGGTTTCAGAAGAACTGCTGGCCCTTCGTACGGAAACCAGACGTGTCTTAGCCGAGCAACTTGCTCAAGGGAGTGTTCTGAGTTCACAATCACAAATGGCACTGGCACAGGAGCTTGAGGCCAAAGCCCTATTGTTGCAATCCCAACTCGACTATTTTCAGGCGGCGGATGAAGTGAACCAAGCCATTGGTCGAAAGCCTGAATAAGTGCGAGATATGGTTAACAAAACTCTGTTGTCCCTCGCCAAAATGATATTGAGAGCGGAATTTTTTATTGTAGGCAATTTTGAGGCTGCGAAAGCCTCCAACATCAACAAGATTCAATAGGCTCCAAGCACTACGCTGTAAAGACTTCAATATCAATCACTTAGGGACAACAAGAATCAACAGATTTCAATAAATGATAAAATCCGTTTTGGGAGCAGAGGGTCGGAGGTTCGAATCCTCTCGCCCCGACCAATCTTTTCAATAGCTTACGTATGTTTTAGAATCTCGACTAGTTGAAGTTTATGGTGTGATAGTTACATATTCATCAACACAATTCCCAAATGTGACTATCAACAGATCGCAACCATTGAAAATACTTGTATCTGCAATGGTTGCTGTGGGGTGACCATCTGCTCTTTAAACAGATGTACGCTTGTAATTAACTTCGTTCAGTTTGTGGTACCACAAAGTACAAACCTAACAACAAACATGTAGCAAGCTCAACTTTCTAGTCGTTCCAACTTCCGCTGACACCGTACACTATTCTTGCAATCACCATGAACTCATAACCCGCCAAGTGCCTTATTTAGCGCGACAACTGCCACATAAGACTCGCTTTCTGCTATAGCTACCGCATCTTCTGCTTGTAACTGCGTACGTTCAGCATCGAGGAGTTGCAGAAAGTCGATTACTCCTTCACGGTAACGCAAGCGAGCAATATCAGCCGCACGCTTGCTTTCCCTCGCCTGATCATCGAGTTTGAGCAATCGTTCTTGTGTTGTGCGAAAGACCACAATGGCATTTTCGGTATCTTCGAGCGCTTGCAACACAGTCTTTTCATAGACCGCAAGAGCTTCTTGTGTGGACGCTTTCGCTCCACGAACTTGAGCGCGGACGCGTCCGAAATCAAACGCTGGCCAAGATATGCCGGGAGCGATGGACCATGCACCGGAATCCGGACGGAGAAAAACATTACCTCGACCGGCCAAGAAGCCCAGGAACCCACTTACTGATACTTTTGGAAACAAATTAGAGATTGCCAATCCTTCAAGCTCAGTGCTGGCCGCCAAACGACGTTCCGCTGAGCTCACATCGGGCCGCCGCTGCAACATCTCAGAAGGGCTCCCAATTGGAATCGCTTTGGCGATCGGCGAATACGCATGAGGAGAAAGGTCGGCGTTCAATTCTCCTGGTCTGACTCCAGTCAGCACTGCCAAGCGGTTTTGCGCCGTATGGATGTTAGCTTCGATCTGGGGCAGTGTCGCTTCTGTCGCAGCAACACGGGCAGCGGCGCTGGCAACGTCCAATTCTTCCCCTACACCAGCATCCCTGCGCAATTCAGTGAGTTTCAGTGTCTCGCGCTGGTTCTCGAGGCTACGATTGGCAACATCGAGCCGCCATTGTGCTCCGCGCATCTCGAAGTAATTGCGGGCCAATTCCGCCACCACACTCACTTGAACATCACGAACATTCGCTTCAAACGATTCCGCTTGATCGGACGCCGCTACAATCTGGTGCCGGACGCCCCCGAAGATGTCAACCTCCCATGCCGCGTCAAAGCCGGTATTGAAAGTGTTGATGCCGACTCGTGAGGTTGTGAACCCAGGAATGATCTCGTCTTGACGCTGATATGAAACACCTGAACGAACTGTGGGGTAGCGGTCAAATTTGTCCTCGGCAAAAATCGCCCGCGCCTGTAGCAACCGTGCCTGCGCGATCCGGATGTCATGATTCGCTGCCAATGTTTTTGTGATAAGAGTGTCCAGAACCGGATCATCGAACATCTTCCACCATTCTGGCGCAACAGCTGTTTCGGCAACGGCAGTTCCTTCCGCTTCATGGATGTGTGGCGCGGCCACGACAGGTTGCTTGTACTTTGGGCCCACCGTACATCCTGTGACCGCCACAAACAATGCGAGCGCCGACAATAAAAGTGCTTTTGTTAGTTTCAAGTTAAGCTCCCGCGTCCGAAGTGGATGGCAGTGTGGTCGTTTGTCCATGCGGAGTGGCCTTTGAGTGGCCAACCAGCCACTGCACCACTACATAGAACACAGGCGTTAGCACTAAGCCGAAACTGGTCACGCCGAGCATGCCGAAAAACACAGCAATGCCGATTGCCTGCCGCATCTCCGATCCGGCACCGGTGGAAAGCATGAGCGGGATCACGCCCATAGTAAAGGCCAGCGAAGTCATCAGGATCGGGCGCAGCCGCAACCGGCATGCTTCCAAGACGGCGTCCATACTACTCAGGCCAGCGTCTTGTTTTGACTTTGCGAACTCGACAATGAGAATTGCGTTCTTGCATGCCAAGCCCACGAGTACGATCAAACTGATCTGCGTGAATACGTTGTTGTCACCATGTAGCATCCAAACGCCGGCGATGGCCGAGAACAGTGTCATCGGAACAATGAGGATAACGACCAACGGCAGTGACCAACTCTCATATTGCGCTGCCAATACCAAATAGACAAGGAACACAGATAGAGGAAAGACATAGAGCATCGTGTTTCCAGCCAAAATCTTCTGATAAGTAAGATCGGTCCATTCAAAGCGCATTCCATTTGGCAATTGGGTATCAAGGATATTGGCGATTGCGCTTTCCCCCTGCCCCGAGCTGAACCCTGGACCAGGTGCGCCATTGATCTCTGCCGCGGGGAAACCGTTGTAGTGCATCACGCGGTCAGGACCATAACTGGGGTTCACAGTGACCATGGATCCAAGCGGGATCATCTCCCCCAGTGAATTTCGCGTTTTCAGTTTCACTATGTCTTCGGGTTGTAATCGATATGACGATTCCGCCTGTGTATTCACTTGATAGGTGCGTCCGAATCGATTGAAGTCGTTCACGTAAAGGGAACCAAGATAAACTTGCATCGTTTCTGAAACGTCATCCAGGTTGACCGCATAAGTCTTGGCTTTTTCACGGTCCACATGCGCGTCGATCTGGGGTACATTCACATCGAAACTAGAATATAGTCCTGCGAGTTGCGGTGTTTGATAGCCCTTTTGGATCGCGTTTGTGGTTTCTTTGTAAAGAGTCTCAAGACCAAGTCCTGCCCTATCTTCCACATATAGTTTGAACCCACCTACAGTACCAAGTCCCTGCACCGATGGAGGTGGAAAGACAGCAATGAACGCTTCTTGGATCGCACTGAATTTCATATTCAAGGATGCAGTGATTGCTCCGCCTGATAGTTGGGGTGTGGTGCGCTCTTCAAATGGCTTCAGTGTGACAAATACGATTCCGGCGTTCGGGCTGTTGGTGAATCCGTTGATGGATAGCCCGGGGAAAGCTACCGAACTCTGTACGCCGGGCTCAGCCAGCGCAATGGCAGAAACCTTGCGTACTACTTCCTCCGTGCGGTCAAGAGTAGCTCCATTCGGTAATTGTAGGAAACCTACCAGGTATTGCTTATCTTGTGTGGGGACAAATCCGCTGGGAACCTTGGTGAAGCCAACCCCAGCCAAAGTGATTAACCCAACATAGATCAATAATGCGATAGCGCTCGCGCGGATGGTGTGGGTCACAAACGAGCCGTAAAGCCTCGAAGACCATGCAAAGAACCGGTTGAAGATGTTGAAGAACCATCCGAAAAGAAAGTCGATGGTGCGGGTAAGTACGTCTTTTTTTGCGTGTCTCGGTTGTAACAATAGGGCTGACATCGCCGGACTTAATGTGAGCGAGTTGAATGCTGAAATGACAGTAGAAATCGCGATGGTCAGCGCGAATTGTCTGTAGAACTGCCCAGAAAGTCCTGTGATAAAGGCCGTGGGCACGAACACGGCACATAACACGAGCGCGATGGCAATGATCGGCCCGCTCACTTCCGCCATGGCCCGCCTGGTGGCTTCTTTAGGTTCAAACCCTTCTTCTATGTTACGTTCTACATTCTCCACTACAACGATCGCGTCGTCCACCACAATGCCGATTGCCAAAACTAAACCAAAGAGCGAGAGTGTGTTCAGCGTGAATCCCAATGCCAACATGATGGCGAATGTGCCCACCAGTGATACTGGTAATGCCAACAGGGGAATCAATGCCGCACGCCAGCTTTGCAGGAAGACCAACACCACCAACACGACAAGGATCAATGCTTCAAAGAAGGTATGTCCCACGGCTTCAATCGACTGACGGACAAACACGGTCGGATCATAGACGATCGTATAGTCCAGTCCTTCCGGGAAGCTTTTCTTCAATCTTTCCATGGTTTCGCGCACTTGTTTCGAGGTTTCAAGTGCATTGGAGCCCGGGCGCTGAGAGATGGGTATGGCTGCCGCCTGTTCGTTATTGAGCAGGCTGCGAAGAGCGTAGGTATTTGATCCGAGTTCCACCCGGCCAATGTCCTTGATACGGGTGATTTGAGGGGAAGCACGAACGATGATATTGCCGAATTCCTCTTCCGTGGACAGTCGTCCTTGTGTATTTACAAGGAGTTGGAATGCTGTATTGTCGGTCTTGCCGGGAGGTGCGCCGAGAACACCTGCCGCCACCTGCACATTCTGTTCCCTTATGGCATGGATGACATCTGAAGCTGTCATATTATGCGAGTCCAATGCGTTCGGGTTGAGCCAAACTCGCATACTGAAATCCCCTGCTCCAAAAATGCGTACATCGCCCACTCCATCCAACCTGGCCAGTTCATCTTTAATTTGGAGCACTGCGTAATTGGCAAGATAGAGCATGTCATAGCGCTTTTGCGGCGAGACCAAGTGGACCACCATCAACAGATCTGGCGATGATTTATCAGTGGTTACACCCAGTCTTTGCACTTCCTGGGGAAGGCGGGGGATCGCCTGCGATACACGGTTCTGCACTTGTACCTGTGCTTTATCCAAGTCAGTACCCAACGCGAAGGTCACTGTTAAGGTCATCGCACCGTCTGCGGTTGCCTGTGAAAACATGTAGAGCATGCCTTCCACGCCGTTGATCTGTTGTTCCAAGGGTGAGGAAACCGTGTCGGCAATGACGGTAGGATTTGCGCCGGGATAGATTGTCCGCACCACGACTGTTGGCGGAACAACTTCCGGATATTCACTGATAGGTAATTTTTGGTACGCCAATAACCCGACCACGAATATCATGATCGAGCAAACAGCCGCAAATATCGGACGCTCCACGAAAAAATCAGCGATTTTCATAATGTTCCAATTCGACCTCGTTGATCCACCCTGGGTTATTTGCTGGTTTTAGTTGTGGCAAGTGTTGGGTGTGCGGATGAAGAAGATGGTGTGCCAGGTGCCATCGATACTTTTTCCGCAACAACGATTACGCCCGGACGCACACGTTGCAGACCATTGATGATAACCACGTCACCTTCTTTCACACCTTCCCGTATTACACGCAAGCCATCCACGATCGGCCCAGGTTTGATGGGGCGGTATTGGACTTTGTTATCACTACCCACCGCGAAGACAAATTTCTGGTTCAGGTCCGTGCCCACGGCTGAATCCTGCACTTGACATGCACGATAATCCCCGCTGCCAATCAGTTTCAATCGGGCGAACAGTCCTGGTGTGAGGCTGAGGTCCTTATTGTCGAATATTGCGCGGCCGCGTATGGTGCCCGTGGTGGAGTTGATCCTGTTGTCTACGAAATCCATCTTCCCGCTATGGGGATAACCGGTTTCATCCGCTAATCCCAGATAGATCGGGTTCGCCACATCGCGAGAGCTTGGGCGCTCTCCTGTGCGTGCCATGCGTGAGTATTTCAGATAGATCTGTTCATCTCCGTCGAAGTAGGCATAGATGGGATCAAGCGATACGACTGTTGTAAGCAATGTGGGTTGAGCTGGACCACTGCTGACAAGATTGCCTTCGGTGATTTCAGCTCTACCCACACGACCGGTGATCGGTGAAGTGATCCTGGTGAACTCCAAGCTAAGCTCTGAGCCACGTAAGGACGCTTCTGTTGAAGCAAGTTGGGCCTTGGCTTCGCCACGCAGTGAATCGCGACGATCGTATTCTTCCACGGACATCCCATTGTTGTTGTGCAAGCGTTCCGCACGTTGGAAGTCACTGTTGGCCCTGGCCAATTGTGATTTGGCGCGTTCCACCTCGGCTTTTAATCGGTCCACATCTGCCTGAAAAGGCCGTGGATCGATTAAGAACAGAAGGTCGCCCTTTTTTACGATGGCTCCTTCTTTGAAGTACACATGGTCCAATGCACCAGAGACCCGAGGCCTGATCTCAACGGAGTTAATTGCTTCAAGCCGGCCTGTGAATTCATCCCATTCCTTTAAAGGCTTGCAGACAACTTCGGCCACAGTGACTTTTGCTGGGGGCGGGGTGCTGTTGGCTGTACCTACAGAATTACTGCTGCATCCGGCAAATGAAAACGCGGCAATAGCAATGAGATAGAGAATTCCAACTACCCGGGATTTTTCTAGGTTATGTTGCATGGATCGTTTCTCCAATTACTTTTGACTGCACATTCTACTCCGCAATATTGAAATGGAAAGCTAAGACAGCCGACCTAAGCGGAGAACGAACTGCCGAACATCGGGTTCCCGCTTTTGGATTGGGTGCGTGTCACTTCGTCCTGTATGACATCCCAGTGCTCGACCAAAACCCCGTCCTTTACGACGAGGATATCGGCGGCAATCCAACTCGTCGGAGCGCCAAAACCTGAAAAACGTCCGTGCACGATCACCAGGTTTCCATCGGCCACGATCATGTCGTGCTCGTATCTCAGTGTGTTTGGCAAACCCTTGATCAGTCCGAAGAGTCCCTCGCGTCCCGGAGCGATGTGCGCGCTGTGTTGGATGTAATTCGGTGACCAGAACCTTTCCGCCGCCGCGTAATCGCGCTTATTGAACAAGGTGTCGAACGCCTCTAGAACGATGGCCTTGTTCTTCTCTACCGTGGATTCACTCATTTCGCCTCTCTTCTGCAGTGTGTGCAGTCATCATTCCGTTTCCCAGTCCAGCGACGGTTTTCTGGGATCCGCGGCATTGACTAACAGCGATCTCCGTCCGATCCGTGAACCACCGCCCGTGATGAATATCTGTTTCCTGTGAGAACCATGGATCATTTTCACCTTTCCATCGGATGCTATTGCTAAACTGAACGGTTCACTAAAATGATTCGCATGACAACGGGTACGACCTGGAACTTGCCGTTGGCGGTTCTCTTTGCAATAGAGTTCATGTGAACCGAACGGTTCACTATACAGTGAGCCGGCCAGCGTTTACAAGTAGAAATTGAACCTGACGGTTCAATACGCAATAATGTCTCTATGGGACGTACTAAGAACTTCAGCCGGGAAGGCGTGCTTGAGAAGGCACTGCCTGTCTTCTGGAAATACGGCTTCGCGGACACTAGCATTCAGAAATTGGAAAAAGCTACTGGCGTGAACAAGTCCGGCCTCTATTCCGAGTTCGCGGACAAGGGAGATCTGTATCTGGAGAGTTTGCGGCACTATTTGATAAAACGGCAGAAGGAAGGATTGCTGACCACTAAGCCGCTTGGTTGGAAAAGCATCGAGCGCTTTCTGAAACTTGGGCCATGCAGATTGGAGGGCCAGAAAGGCTGTTTCTCGGTCAATTCCATGAACCAGTTCGATGTACTCCCTCCTTCGGCAAAGGAAATCGTTTCCATGAGCCGCGCATTTCTCAAAGATATGATCGTAAGAAATGTCGAAGCCGAGAAGCCCACGATGAAACCGACGGTACTCGCGGAGATGATCTTGACCTTCTTTACGGGCATCAGCATGGAGCAGCACCTGAAAGTCAGCAACGCATCCATGAACCGAAAAGTTGACGACTTCATGAAGGTCGTCCGCAAGCTATGAATCCGCGGTTCCATGGAGGGCAATCACGTATGGCAAAAACTCGGTGGAATAGATTACGACTGTAGATGAATTTGAGGCTGCAAAAGCCTCCAATGGCAACAAGATTTCGACAGGTTGCATACGCGACACGCAAACGCTTCAATATCAATCACTTAGGAACAACACGAATCCACAAATTTCGATAAATGACAAGGTCCGTTTTGTGAGCAGAGGGTCGGAGGTCCGAATCCTCTCGCCCCGACCAATCTTATCCTGGTTCATATAAATCATGGGAATGCTGTTTCCTTTTGGATATGATACAAAGTGAAAAAAATCCGCAGGTGTATCAACGCCTAGTCTTAATATTCTTTCCTCATTGAACCTACTCAGGAAGAGCTTTTGTGGAAGCGATTGCGCACAAAACCGATGTGGCTAGCCTGTTGGTCCGATTCGAACAGGCCGCGCGTGCTACTGCAGCAACCGTCGAGCAGATCCCATATTCGGCAGAGATGCTAGCCGAGGCCATCGCAAAAATTGAACCGAAATCGGAGAGGATCGCGATCGCGGCCCCACGCGACCTGCCAAATGAACTCTTCGATCGATGCCGCAAGCTTCCCCGTGTGTTCACTCCCAAGTCGAAACTGGACTTCGCTTCGGCGGATGTCGGCGTAACGGACGCATTCGCCGGCATCGCCCACTCGGGTTCCATCTGTGTCACTGTGGACCATGAATACGCCGGTTACCTCAGCCTCGTCACACGTGTTCACATCGCAGTGCTCTCGACGAAGGACATCGTTGAACGGCCCGGCGACCTGCTGCGCGAAGACTGTCTGGATGGCAAAGGACTACAGCGGAACTTCGTCTTCATCACCGGCCCAAGCTGTACAGCGGACATGGGACCGCTGGTCCGGGGAGTTCACGGGCCTCATCGATTGCATATCATTATTCTGAATTGAAGATGCCTGATACAACTCCATTCTCCGGATCACCACGTGCTCTCGCGAACAAGAGCATGAAACAGAACCTGTTTGATGCAATACGAATGGCGTTGCAGGTCCAAAGCGCGGCGGTCCGTCACAACACTCAATCATTCAATCAAAGCAAAAATAAAACCCTTGTAACTCTGCCTGATTATCAGCAACTCAAAGACCGCGCACGCGCGATCAAAGAGCGGTCGATCGCGGCATTGCCCGAATTGATAACAACACTGGAAGCCAGTGTGAAGCGCAATGGCGGACACTTCCATCTGGCCGTTGATGCGAAAGACGCTTCAACCCACATCACGGATATTTGCACTAAGGCAGGCGTTCGCCTTCTGACCAAAGGCAAGAGCATGACCTCGGAAGAGGTCGGGCTCAATCATGCTCTGGAAGCCGCTGGTATTGAAGTAGTGGAGACGGACCTGGCTGAATTCATTCTGCAAGCTGCGGATGAACAACCTTCGCACATCATAGCGCCGGCGATCCATTACAGCCGCGAGCGTATCACAGCGTTGTTCAAGCGCGTGTTCCACACAGACGATTCACTCACTACAGGAGAAGAACTCACGCGTTTTGCGCGGGAACGGTTGCGGGAGAAATTCCTCGCTGCCGATGCTGGGATCACGGGAGCAAACTTCATCGCTGCGGATTCGGGCACGCTTATGCTCGTTGAGAGCGAAGGCAATATCCGCATGACGTCGATGATGCCTCCGCTGCACATCGCGATTGTGGGTGTGGAGAAGATCATCCCTACTCGCGCGGACTTCGCGCCGTTCCTCGAGCTTCTTGCAGCCAGCGCCACGGGCCAGAAGCTTTCAGCATACACAAGCATCATTCAACCACCACTCGATGCAGCGCCAGTTCTTGCTGATCTACCCAGACAGCGTGAGTTCCATCTTGTTCTTGTCGATAACGGACGAATGAAGCTGCGCCAAGACCCGGCATTACATGACGCACTGTATTGCATCCGTTGCAGCGCGTGTTTGAACGTTTGCGCCAACTTTCAGACGGTGGGAGGACATGCATTCGGAGGCGAAACATACTCCGGCGGCATCGGTGGCACATGGGAGGCGACCACGCGCGGACTCGCCAACTCGAGATTCAGCGAACTTTGCACAGGATGTTCACGTTGTCTGCCTCAGTGTCCCGTTCGGATCGATATCCCCTGGCTGAACACGGTGTTGCGGCAACGGATCAATCGGAATGATGCTGAACAAACTTTCAAAGCTCTGGAGATCGCGAACTCAGGCGTTTTTGACGATGATGAAGGTGCGTCCCTGCAAAAGAATTTCTTTGGCCGTTATGACGTACTGGGAAAATGGGGTTCGCGACTGGCTCCATTTTCGAATTGGATGAATAGTCTCTCTTTGAATCGGCTGCTATTGGAAAAAATGGTCGGCCTTGACCAGCGGCGGAAAGCGCCAGCGTTCGCGGAACAGACGCTGGTCGATTTATTTCAAGACTTGCCGACCCAACAAGTGAAAGCACTCGAGAACGACATCAAATCGAAAGTTGTTCTGTTCGCCGACATTTTTACCAATTATGGCTCACCTTCGCGGGGCATGGCTGCGATCAAAATACTTAGACATCTCGGAATCGATGTGACTTTGAGCGAAGTTACCGCCGATGGGCGGGCGGCGCTGTCGCAAGGATTGATCGCAACTGCCAAAGAACAGGCGGAACACACGGCATCAAAGTTGCTGAAATACATTGAAGATGGTCGAGATGTGATCGTGGTTGAGCCGAGCGTTCTGGCAATGTTCCGCCTTGATTACCGTCATCTGTTAGACAGTCCAAAAACCCTCGACAAGATCCAGCACCATAGTTACGAAGCCATCGAATTCATTTGGGAGATCATTCGGCGGCATGGACTTGACCCTACCAAGTTATTCCCGGCTGCAAAACATAGCATGGGCACGAAGCTCTTTTATCACAGCCACTGCCAGCAGAAAACCATGAATTGCGCGATCCCTACGGAAGAATTGTTACGAGCTGCGGGGTTCGATGTTGTGACTTCGAAAGTAGAGTGTTGTGGAATGGCGGGCAGCTTTGGATACAAAAAAGAGTTCTATGACCTCAGCATGGCAGTAGGGCAAGATCTTTTCGACCAAGTGATTCAGACAGAAATGGATGGTAGTAAGCGGACATTGGTCGCGTCAGGCACATCGTGTTGCGAACAATTGCAGGCAGGACTTCATCGGCCAGTCTTGCACCCGCTCGAATTGTTAGTCGAATTGATCCCCTGATACTGGTTAACTTCATATGGAAGACCGCCCACGTCAGAGTGTGAAGTTGAAAATTAGCCATTGCCATGATGGAAATACGGATGTATAAGATGTCTGCCATTCATGAATGGTTGAAATGTGTTCCCAGGTCACTGACTCATTTCCCACAGAGGTGCTCGCATGGAACAGGCTCCCACCCCTCCCGCAACAACTGATGATTCTCCTCTTTTGACTCCATCTCTCACAGCGAACACTCCTACCAAAGGACCTTGGGCTGCGATCTTTATGAGCGTTGTGGTCATTGGCATTGTCGTCATGGCGATCATGGGGGAAGGTGCCTCTACGCCATGGAACCAGAATTACGACCCGATCGGAGCTTGGTGGGTCTCGACCCTTATCGCCTCCATTCCCGTGGTCGTATTGTTGGCCAGCTTGGCGATATTCCGCATTCCCGCACATTATTCCGCCTTGTTGGGTCTGATAGCCGCATTGGCGGTCGCCATTTTGGTCTTCCATATGCCGGTCAAAACAGCGAGCATGACCGCCATCTATGGGGCTTTCTACGGAATGTTCCCCATCGGATGGATCATCCTCAATGTAATTTTCATGTACCAATTGGTTCTTGGAACTGGCCGGTTCAAGGTCTTGCAGGAAAGCCTGACCAGCATCACCCAAGACACAAGGCTGCAACTACTACTGGTTGCATTCTCTTTCGGTGCATTCTTTGAAGGTGCCGCCGGATTCGGTACACCCGTCGCGGTGACTGCGGCACTTCTGATCGGCCTTGGTTTTAGACCTCTACAGGCATCTGGGCTTTCGTTGATTGCTAACACGGCACCTGTGGCATACGGTGCATTGGGCACTCCCATCATTGGGCTAGCCAAGGTCACGGGATATAGTGAAATAATTCTAGGAGCGCAAGCGGGACGTATCCTGCCATTCTTCTCCGTATTAGTGCCTTTCTGGTTGATCTGGGCGTATGCAGGCTTTGCGGACATGGTGGAGATATGGCCTGCATTGCTCGTCGCCGGCGTGGCATTCGCAATCCCTCAATTCCTAGTTTCGAATTATCACGGACCATGGTTGGTGGACGTGGTAGCAGCTATCTGTTCGATGGCGGCATTGGTCCTGTTCCTCAAGTTTTGGCACCCCAAGAAGATCTGGGGACTCGACGGCCACGATGCGAGCACTGCCCGCCAAGCACGCGGCACGCATGGTCACAGCACGCCTGAAGTCGTAAAGGCATGGATGCCATGGCTGATTCTTTGCGTTGTGGTGTTTTGCTGGGGCACCCAAACGGGTAAGAAACTATTCGACACACCAGAAAAGGTCTTTACTTCTCTGGCAAGCATGAAACCGGCACCCAGCGATATCACCGCGCCGAAGTTCCCAGTGACCGGTGTCAACAATATGGTGCAGCGCGTTCCGCCGGTCGTGGTGAAACCAACACCTGAAGCAGCGGTGTTCACATTCAACTGGGTTTCAATGACAGGCTCGGGGATTTTGGTGGCAGCATTGATCTCAGGATTCATCATGGGCGTCCCTGTGGGCAAGATGTTCTCACTATGGTGGAGCACGGTATGGAGAGTGCGGTTCTCGCTGATCACCATATCCGCCATGATGGCGGTGGGGATCATGACCCGCTACTCCGGCATGGACGCAACGATGGGACTGGCGTTCGCACGCACTGGCCATTTATATCCGTTCTTCGGCACGCTTTTAGGCTGGCTAGGCGTTGCACTCACGGGCTCGGATACATCTTCGAACGTGCTCTTCGGCAGCTTGCAGAAGATCTCAGCACAGCAGATCGGAGTTTCACCCATTCTGATGGGAGCGGCCAATAGCTGTGGCGGCGTGATGGGCAAGATGATCGACGCGCAGAGCATCGTGGTGGCTAGTACGGCCACAGAGTGGTTCGGCCATGAAGGTGAAATCCTGCGCTTCGTGTTCTGGCACAGCATTGCACTTGCCAGCTTGGTGGGTATCTTGGTCTTCTGCATGGCCTATGTATATCCTTTCACCGAACTTGTCTTGAAATAAAAAATCGGGAAGACAGGTTACAGCATCCAACTGTCACACGAACCATGTTTCATGCATGGTCTATGGTGATTTCATGAAAACGCACGCACGGATCGATCAATTGCCGGAAAATTTCCTGGAGTTTTTCCTGCCCCTGCACCGCGAATTCACTCCACGCCAACAGGCCTTGGCAAACAAACGCAAAGAGAAACTAGCGGCATCTTTGGCGGGGACACCGCCAGCTTTTCTTCCGGCTTCGGAAGCCACAGAGAAGTCATGGTCCATTCAGCTGCCGGAGTGGTGCAAGGACCAGCGTAACCAGATGACCGGTCCTGCCGATGATGCAGAACTTGTAGTCAAGATGCTCAACTCGGGTGCGCCGGGTGTGATGCTCGACCTCGAAGACTCGATGGCGAACGAATGGGATCATTTAGTTCTAGGTACACACAACATAAAGTTGGCTTTGGCGGGAAAGCTGACGTATCACGACGCAAAGAACAACCGGGAAGTCTCCATCAAGCCCAGCAACACGGTGATCTTGACGCGTGCCCGTGGACTTCACATGGGCCAGACTGGGTTGTTTGAAGAAAGCGTATCAGCTTCCCTGCTTGATGTGGCATGGGTGTTGTATCAGTTCGATCCTGCTTCCGCGCGCCATCCTCTTACTTATTACATTCCCAAGTCTGAATCCGCGGAAGAAGCATTGTGGTGGCGCGATCTGTTCCAGACACTGGCCCGCTCGCGCAAATTGCCGCATGACTACATCAAATGCATGGCATTGGTGGAGTCACATCCTTTAGCGTTTCAGATGGAAGAATTCAGTTACAACCTGCGCGAACATCTATTAGGTCTGAACCTGGGGCGCTGGGATTATATGGCCAGCCTGATCCACTTCAACTTTGAAGATCCAAATTGGGTACTGCCTGACCGCAACACAATCCCGCATGATGTTCCGTTCTTCCAGAATCTGCGCACGCTGATACCACGCACATGCCACCGGCATGGGATGCTCGCCATCGGCGGGATGACCGCGCTCTATCCCAGCCGTGTTGACGCCGAGCTGAACCAACGGGCCTTGGCCATTCTGGAAAAAGACAAACACAATGAAGCGATTTGCGGGATGGATGGCGCATGGACCGGGCATCCTGACCAGAATGAGATCGCTGTAAAGCAGTTCCCTTTCCCCAATCAACTCAGTGCGGGGATCGACGGTGGTATAGCGCATCCAGATCTGCGGCCCGCGATCGGGAACAAAACCATCACACTGGATGGCACGCGCGCGGCTGTTCGAACGGTGATCCGTTATCGGAACGGAGTTTTGGCAGGCAAAGGCGCGAGCTTACTCGACGGGTACATGGAAGACTTGGCTACGGACCGCATCTACAGGCTCATGATCGCACAACGAGTACGCCACTCGGTTCCATTCAAGGATACTAACGGCAAGGAAGAACGGCATACTGCCAGCCTTGTCAGCTCCGTGTTCGACCAGGAGCTGGAACGCATTCTGATCCAGCAACCCAATCTGGACGACGAAGCGCGAGCACGGTTCAGACGTGCGAGAACGCTGAGTGAAGAGATGATCGTGCAAGGGAAGTTCGATCCCACCTGAATACTTGGCTTCAGAAGGATTCCGTTGCTTCCTTCCTGAAGCCGTGAACGTCCCACTTCTTCCTACTTCTACTGCTTATACTTCACCGAACATCCATATGGATTGGTCGCCGGGGTCGAAACCGGCTTGCCCGCTATAGCTTCAGTCAGCGCTTCATTCACATAGTTGGTGGATTTAGGGATATCGTTGGGATCATCGCTTCGGGTGGAATCGATTGCCCCGTTGTAGATGAGCATCCCCTTGGGGTCGATGATGAACATGTGTGGCGTAGTGCGCGCACCGTAGAGGTGCCCGAGGTCGCCGTCTGGATCGAGCAGCGCAGCGGTGGGTTTGGCGTTCACTTGCTTCATGTATTCATTTTCAGCGTCAGCGGTGACGTAACCCTGAGTGTTGGGCGCAGAAGAAATAACTGTGAACCAGACCACGCCTTTGGCGGTCCACTGGGCCTGCGTCTTTTGCATGTTGCCAGACGTGTAATGTTTCTTCGTGTAAGGACAGCCCTGATTGTGCCATTCGAGTACCACGAACTTGCCTCGGTAATCGCTGAGTTTCACGGTCTTACCATTGCTGTCTTTGGCGGTGAAGTCAGGTGCAGGCTCGCCGACCTTCGCGGCATATGCAGTAGCGAAAACTGCGATAGCAAGAATGACTGCCAATGAGATGGATAGTGTGCGCTTCATGGGGACCTCCAAAGAATGTTGAGTCCGGATGCGGAACTTACGCTCCCGGGGACGATATGCAGAATATAGTAACTCCACTTGCAGTGGATTGCGATGCACGCAATGTCAATTCCGTTCAATGGGAATCTGTGATCTGACGGTCAAAAAGTTTCGGATACATCGTGTAGCCTTTGCTGCCGAGGACCAGCACACCAGGTAAAAGAGCGACAGGTTTCACATATTGTTCTGAGATGCGCAGGTCAAGGACCAGTTCGTCGCCATGCCAAATTGCCTTCTGTGGTGCGGCGTTTTCAATAAGGCTTACGGCTAAAGGCAGAAAGAGTGGCTGCTCTTTGAATTTTGAGGCTTCAGCTGCGGGGAATTTGAGATGCAAACGGAAATCATTCTTCAATGTCTCCGCATAGGCATGCCAATCTTTGGGCAACTCGACAGGGAATGCAGCACGAGTCTTGGCAAATGTATCCTTCAGGTTCGGATCCGGTTGGGGCGCACTTCTTGAGAACGGTAAAGTAATGAAAACCTGTGTCTTCTGAGGTACACATATCTTTTCGCACTCCAGCCATTTGACGTCGGCGATCAACGCTGCCGAACTGCCAGTAGCGATGTTGGCTGGCGGAGTGATATCGACGAGCAGCATGGTTTCGCCCGTGTATCCGTAATCAACGAGCGTGCCGTTTTGCATGCGTTGCGGCAGGGGCCACTGGAGTGGCCCGGGAGAAAATCCATCCGAACCGTGCCATGCGATCGAGGGTGGGAGTCCACTGTCTCCTGGGTTGTACCAGTAGATGTGCCAATCGGGGTCCATGTGGAAACGCAGACCGAGAGTGAACTTCTTGCCGGATGCTATCGAAGTGGTCTCAGAGACCAGTTCTACCTTTGTATGTGGAACTGGTTTGGATTGCGCGAAAACCACTGCGGCACTGGTGAGCAATAGCAATGCAATCGTAAGGCGCAGCTTCATGGATGGATTATAAATAGTTGAGCGACATCTTAGCAGTGCGCAGCGCCGGTTTCATATGCCGTGAAAATTAAATTGGATGCACTGGGCGGGAACGGAATGACGGGACCTGATTGTAAACTTCTGGCCTGAAGTGCATACAAGTTGAGTTGTTCCTATCGGCCATACCCGAATTGCTGCTGGCAATGTACTTGATTCATCGGCCCAAAGCTGTAGGTACATCCGCCAACGGGGGGATTTACGAATATTCAAATCCGTATTTTGGAAATGTAATACTATCGGGATTAGATTTCCTTGACAGTAAGTCTTTCCGTAAGTACAGCAGGACGTCCGACTGAATAATAACTGATTCCGGATGCGGCCACGATTGCAGGATCGAACATATTACGGCCATCGATGATAATAGGGAATTTCAACAGTTTCTTCATTCGATCGAAGTCCATTTCAGCGAACTCGTCCCAATTGGTCAGGATGATCACAGCATCAGCATTCTTGGCAGCCTCGTACATATCCGAAGCATAGATAATGCCATCATCCAATAATTGTTTTGCATTGTCCATTCCTGCCGGGTCATACGCAGAGACCTCACATCCTTCCTTGCGGAATGATTTCACCAATTCTATTGCAGGTGACTCGCGCACATCGTCAGTGCCAGCTTTGAATGCCAGACCAAGAACAGCCAGTCGTTTGCCCTTCAAATTCCACAAAGCACTTCGGACTTTGCGAAGAAATCGGGTTCGCTGCTCCTCATTGATCCGTTTTACTTGTTCAAGCAGGTTGAAGTCATAATTGAATTGCTCGGCTACTGCATGGAACGCGGCAAGATCTTTGGGGAAGCATGAGCCACCGTAACCGATGCCAGCGCGCAGAAAAGCTTCTCCGATACGCGAATCAGCACCGATGCCTGCAGCAACTTGCTCCACATCCGTGCCTGCCGCTTCACAGATGTTGGCGACCGCGTTGATGAAACTGATCTTGAGTGCCAAGAATGCATTGGAAGCGTGTTTGATCATCTCCGCGCTTTTTGCACTGGTCACAATGTATTTGGCCTTAAAATCTTTCTGACTATGGATAGATGCCGGGCACGGAACTGCGTCAACACGCAGAGCATAAGAGCCGTCCACAAGAGGTCGGTAAACCTCTTCCAGAACAGCGGCGGCTTTCTTGGTGTCAGCACCGACTACGATGCGGTCAGGATAAAGGAAATCACGGACTGCAGTACCTTCGCGCAGAAATTCAGGGTTGGAAACCACGTCCACAGCGAACTGCGCCAACAGCGTTCGTTGCATGATGGTGCGGATCCACTCATTGGTATAGACCGGCACCGTGCTCTTCTCCACCACAACTTTGTATCCGTTCACAGCTTGTGAGATCGCGTGGGACACTGATTCCACATAAGAAAGGTCAGCTTCACCGCTTTCCGTGGGTGGCGTGCCAACGGCGATGAAGATGGCTGCAGATTCACGGACCGAATTCGTCAGATCGCCTGTGAAGTGCAAATTACGTCCACGATGTTTAGACAGCAATTCCGGCAGGAACTGTTCATAGATGGGACATTCGCCAGCTTCCAGTGCGGCGACTTTCGCAGCATCATTATCCACACAGCTGACGTCATGGCCGATCTCCGCAAAGCATGCGGCGGCCACCAACCCAACGTATCCCGAACCTACGACGGTGATCTTCATAGAAGAAAAATCTTCGCAGCTTCAACCATGATAAATATGGCAGGTATTCCGTGCGGCTTACTTCCGTAATTCTAAGCTAGAGACCATTGCAGAGTGTAATAAGATTGATTTTGAAGATACCCATTCAGTTCGACAAGGTTTTTCTATGACGCAGCTCAACGTATTGGTGACCGGCGGAGCGGGGTTCATCGGCTCACATTTGGTGGACGCCCTCATCGGCCAAGGCCACAAAGTCCGCATTCTGGACGCACTGGTGGAACAAGTGCATCTTGGCAAAGTGCCTGAATACCTGAATCCCAAGGCTGAGTTCCTGCGTGGTGACATCTGTGACACCGCTTTACTCGATCGCGCCCTCGATGGAATCGACGTGGTCAGCCATCAGGCCGCCGAGGTCGGCGTGGGACAGTCGATGTATGAGCCGGTACGGTATGTACGCGCCAATACATTGGGAACGACGGTACTGCTGGAAAAACTAAGTGAACGTCATCGCAAAAGCCAATGTAAGAAACTGGTCGTGGCCTCTTCCATGAGCATTTATGGTGAAGGAGCATACGATTGTACAAAGTGTGGGCGTGTGCATCCGCAACTTCGCCCGACTTCCCAACTGCAAGCCCACGAATGGGAAGTGAAATGTCCTCAGTGCAGTTCGCCGCTCAAAGCACTGGCGACCAGTGAAGAGAAACCGCTCTTCCCCACGTCCGTCTATGCCATCTCGAAACAAGACCAGGAACAACTTTGCCTGGTGATGGGACGTGCGTATGGCATTCCAACGGTCGCTCTGCGTTACTTCAATGTTTATGGAGACCGTCAGGCTCTTTCGAATCCATATACGGGTCTGTGCGCCATTTTCAGTTCACGCTTGCTCAATGATCGCGCTCCGCTTGTGTATGAAGATGGTGAACAATCGCGCGACTTCGTCCACGTGAGCGATATCGTGCAAGCCAACTTGCTGGCCATTTCCACATCCAAAGCGGACTTCCTGCCCGTCAACATCGGCACCGGTGTTGCAAATACCGTGAACCGCATTGGAGAGATGCTGGCATCAGGCTTGGGCAAGAACATCAAAGCCGAGATTGTGAGCCAGTATCGCGAAGGGGACATCCGACATTGTGTCTCTGATATCACGCGGGCAAAATCATTGTTGGGATTTTCACCCAAAGTCAAACTTGAAGATGGATTGAAAGAACTGCTCAGCTGGGTTGCGAAACAGACAGCCACAGACCACTCGGCGGAGGCAACGGCAGAGTTGGCAAAACGGAACTTGATGCGTTAAAAAATTGAACGAGATGAAAAAGGCCTGCCAGAACTCCTGGCAGGCTTTTATGTTTTCAGACAGAGCCTTATTTCTTCACTGGAGCAGTAGCCGGTTTTGCCGCCGTTGCCGTTGTAGTTGCTGATTTCGTAACCGGAGCTTTTGCCACTGTTGACTTCGTCGGTGGCACTGCCTTTGATCCCGGAGGGTCAGGTGGCGCTGGCTTGGGCATCTCTTCCGGCTTGAAGCGTGGCACCATCTTGTCCGCCGTGGCCATGGCATAGACCGCGGAGGCTATCTCAGCCGCTCCTTCGCGCACATCTTCTTCGTAAATGCGCTCGTAGGTGTCGTAATTGGTGTGATGGGTATGTGAGTTGTAATCGAACGGATCCTGGCTCAAGCCGATGCCGGGCAATCCGGCGTTGTTGAATGATGTGCTGTCAGTTCCCGCTGTGGTACGGCTGCTGGAAGCGCGCGAGCCCGCGAACCCCCAATCCTTAAAAGGCGCAAACGCATCGCCCACCATGGTCGCAGCTTCTGCAGGGCCGAAGACGCCTGCACCACGCGGCTTGCTGGTACCGGAATCGATGTTGAAGTAGCAGTCGAGTTTTGCGTATTCCGGCTTCTGGTCTTCGAAGCTGCCGAAGTGTTGTTTCACGTAGGCGATAGAACCGAGCAATCCTTCTTCTTCTCCGGTCCACAATGCGATGCGAATGGTGCGCCTTGGTTTGACCTTGAGTGTTGAGAGGATGCGGACGGCTTCCATCATCATGGCACTGCCGATACCGTTATCGGTGGCGCCGGTTGCATCGTGCCAGGAATCGTAGTGTCCACCGAGCATGACGACTTCATCACTCTTGTCCGTGCCGGGGATCTCAGCGATCACGTTGTAAGACTTTTTCCCTTCCGGATAAAGCTTGTTCAGAACGTTCACTTTCAACTTCACTGGCGTGCCATCCGCAAGGATGCGCGAGATGCGGCCGAAATCTTCGTTGCGCATCACAAGCGTAGGAACGGAGCGCGACAGGTCATACGTACCGTTCTGCTGCGCGATGATGAGGCCGTAGGCGCGTCCTGCATCATTGACGCGTACCAGCGCGCCGTTCTCGACCAGAAATTGGTCGATGGCGCGACCGACTTCTTGTGGGGTCAATTGT